>ENA-OXEH01000016-OXEH01000016.1-human-gut-metagenome-genome-assembly--contig:-NODE-16-length-46206-cov-13.2743_pt1 | contig 46206 bp, 44 predicted proteins | sample MGYA00249826_ERZ652246 | MGnify/ENA primary metagenome ERZ652246 (study PRJEB26925, sample SAMN05826497) | human gut metagenome | biome: ENVO:2100002; feature: ENVO:00000062; material: ENVO:00002003... | reverse complement strand
GAGATTGCCTCTTGTCTCGTGGGCTCGGAGATGTGTATAAGAGACAGGTTTTCTAGAGGATCATCATTTTCTGAAAGGCGATACAATTTATCGCAAGACAGGCCGACCTTATAAAACTTATCAGATGGTCACGGCACCCCATGCGCTGTCGTAAACATCATTCAAATCTTTAAAAAGGCAGTGATCTTAAATACTAAGATCACTGCCTTTTTGTTGTTAATGATTAAGGTTGCTTACATACAATGAACGCTGATACTGTATTTCCTAAAATAGATAAGTTTCACGTGGAACTCCTCAGAAAATTAAGGCCTACATTTGGTTCCACGTGAAACTCGCTGCCACTTTCCACAAAGACCGGTTCACACACCCGTTAAAGATGTCTGAAACGGTCCATTGGCACCGTTTCTCCTATTTTTTCGACGCTTCAGGCAAAGCCGTATTTTTGTTCGTAATATCAATAAACTGTGCTTCACCTGCTACTGAATCAACGGCTTTTTGTAGACGACGCATGGCGGCGCTTGCAATTGGCAAATCTACAAAGTCCTTGGTCGCATTGTCTAGTTCGACTTCATCGGCTACGGAATCTTTTAGCGGCCGCGGATTGCTTTCATCTAAAGCGCGGATCACAACTGGCTTCAATGGGCCCATCTGGAGCAAGTCGAGTGTTGTTTGGTAGTCAATATCATAGGCATCGGCTAAGTCAAGTGTCTCACGAATGCCGGCCTCTGCTGCCATGATGGCAACATTCGTGATCAATTTCAGTTTTGCACCATTTCCCTGCTCACCGACATATTTTACAGTGCCAAACGTTTTCAAGATAGGTGTAACATCAGCAACCGCCTGTTTGTCGCCAGCGGCAATCAGAACCAAGCCAGCTTCACGTGCATACTTCACGCCACCAATCATTGGCACATCTAGTAGATGGGTCTTGGTCGGCATGACGGCTTGAATCGCAGTAATCTTACGCGGGTCCAAAGTTGAGGTCACAATCAGCGTACTCCCCGGCTGCAAATAATGCACAATACCCGGAGTTTCAGTGGTCCCAATATGAAGTGCTGGCACATCGTCTGACATGACCGATGTGATAATGACCTTGGACGCTGTCACAGCATCTTCCAATGAAGTTGCAGTGCGAACGTGATCTCCCGCTACTGCCGCCATCTTGGCGGGCACTTTATCCCAAACTGTGACGTCATAGCCAGCCTTGGCCAAATGTGGCACCATATGACTGCCCATATCGCCAACACCAATAAATGTTATTTTCATGTTCTTCTTCCTTCCCGATCGAAAATATTCACCTAGGCAATAGATACTTAAAAAACAAGTCTTTTTCTTGAAGAAGCATTTGATCAAGAAATTCATTGCCAGCTAAATTCGATTAAAACAGGATCAATAACACCTGTACCCATTAACTTAGCATGATTGAAAAGCGATTTCAATAACACAGCTCGGTACGAGTCATTGTCGTCTTTTTTCCCTCCACCTTACCTGTTTGATGCCAACAAAAAGTGTTCCTAATAGGTTTACAGTGCTAATTTTTTCCATTTACGAATTTTCGGTCGAAAATTTGTAAACGGCGCAACACTATTGATGTGAATCCACTTCCACAACGGCCATTGCGTCTTGGTCGTAGCCCACCTCCGAACGCCTGCATCGAAAAGCTCCGATTGTGATAACGTCTCGATCCAAGTACACAACTCCTTGACCAGCAGATCAAGCGCAGCAAGTTGGTCTTGAAGGCTTTGTTGACCATAGTGCTCATAAAAAGATTGATACAAACCACCTAGGTTATTCCATTTATAGCCCGGTGCGGGCGTTTCAACCTCAATACCAGCAACCTCATCGCGATCCCAGCTCAGCAACAAGTTGAGCCAACCCAATTGGTATGACAGCATTTCTGACGGTGTCTTATCAACCCCTTCAACCAGCAACTCGCGCTTTTCTTCGGGGATATCGGTAAATTCCGCCCTAAATTTCGCATAGCGCTCTTCGATCGTGTCCAGCAAGGCTTGTTTATCGGCGTATGTTTTCAACTTGATCAGCTCCTTTAGCTAAAGCGTACCAAGTCACGTCGAAGGTTGCTACTCTTTTAGGATAATAAGAAGCCTTTCACTCTCTTTATCAAAGAGCAACAGGCACTGATTCAAGAACCTTATTCTAGTGCCTTTCCAGAAACTCGTGTCAAACTCACCGTCAACACATTATCGGCCGTTGTATTGTAATCAGCCAACATGCCCTTCACGATCCCTCGCGATGGGCCATGCGTGCTGGTCGTTTCCTCGTAATTTTGAATCCATGTGCTGACTGCATTAAATCCGAATTCGAATCCTTCAAAAACCTGCATGTAAACCGAGGAGCGTGGATTTGTTGCCACAATTGTGATTTTCAAAACCCGGCCATCAGCGATCTGCATGGTTAGCTTGATCAACCCATCATCGATGAAAATGACGTCGCCATCTGCGGCAGTCTGCGGAAGTTTATACGCCGTCAGTCGCATGTTTTCGTTATAAACCCGTTGTACGTAATCGTAACTGCCCAAGTCTCTTTGCATTCTTATTCAAAACCTTTCTGTTAGAATATGGCTTATCATTTGGTGTTTGCGAATACACATCAACCTTTCAAATTGACGTGTGGTAGCTTCCACAGTGTACCGTTTAGTGCCAGAAATAAGAATTAATTAGCTCACCCGTTCCTTGCCTAACGACTAAAACACTCACTAAAGCAATGAAGGAATGACTACGATGCGAAAACCATCCGGGCGTCACCGCGGTACGAACAAAACCTTATCCTTTGCAAGTGTCATTCTGCTTGGGATCAATGGCATCATTGGATCCGGTATCTTTTTGTTGCCAGGCACACTTTATCAAGAAGCTGGCTTGGGTAGTGTCAGCGCGATTGTTTTGGCTGGACTCAGTACAACGTTAATTGCACTGAGTTACGCTATGCTCGCCTCTAAAATAGACGATGATGGCGGTGCGTGGGTCTATTCAAATCGCGCTTTTGGCGCTTTTGTCGGCTTTCAAACAGGTTGGTTTGGATGGTTTCTGGGCGTGATTACCATTGCGGCTGAATTGGCCGCTTTTCTCACTGCATTGGGCGGATTAATACCCGTTGTCAAGCAACGAAGCGTCTATATTAGCGTGGCCTTAGTGATCATTGCTGCTTTAATCGCCATTAATTTAATCGGACCAAATATCCTCACGTTCATCGATAATATCTCCAGTGCCTTGAAGATCATCATTCTCATCGCGGTGATTGCTGCCGGTGGCTATTTCATCAGTACACACGGCCTGCACGTATGCCAGGCGCAAGCAGTTTCATCAGATTTTCGCACAGCTTTCTCGACAGCATTCTATATGTTTACCGGCTTTTCATTCCTGCCAGTTGCCGCGAACAAAATGAAAAATCCAAAAAAAACACTCCCACGCGCCCTCATGGTGGTCATGTTGATCGTTATTGCCATCTATGGCATGGCTCAAATGACGACGATCGTTATTCTCAGCACCAATCTGACTGCTGAAACCTTACCAGTCGCGGCAGCGTTCGCCGCAGTTGTTGGTACCATCGGAAAAACGGTGGTGATATTAGGTATGCTCATCTCCATTCTGGGTGTTGCTGTCGCCGTTTCTTTCGATACGCCAATCGAAATGGCTTCATTAGCAACCGAAAAAACTTTGCTACCAGCAGTATTCGGGCGAACCAACAAAAGTGGTGCCCCATTTGTCGCTATCTGGTTGACAATCGGTATTGCCGCATTGCTAGTGGTATCTGGCAGCTACCTATTTTTAGTCAACCTGATCGTATTTAGTGCCTTTCTTCAATACATCACGACCATCCTAGCATGGTTCAAATTACGGCATGATCCAACCCTACCCGCTGGTATTCACCTACCAATGGCGCCACTTTTAATGGGATTTGCCTTATTGCTGATCGGCTATCTAATGACCAGTGCGACATGGCTGACTTGGCTGATTGCCGTGATCGTTGCATTGATCGGCAGCGTCATCTACGCCACCGACACCCGCAGACGAGGTGAATGACGCAGCTTGCTGGTTTGTAAAAGTCACAAAAATAACCGGCTGAAAGCTCTGCCGGTTATTTTAACAACATGTTGTTATCGTTACCGATTAATGGACCTCGCCATTCTCTGTATGGTGTGCCGCTCGCCACGGATCGCCTTGCTGACTGCGTATAAGTTATCGACAGGTGATTCGAATCCCCATGCAGAATCGCCCACATGCTGCATATCAACGCCACAGATTTTATTTCGAATCGCCATCTCCTGCAACACATGACTGCCGCTGCCTTCTTGACTCGTGCCAATCGCACTCATCACCAAACCACCCAAGCGATGAACAACTTTCACAACCGCCTTCAAGTCAGCTTCATCAAATCCCGGAATTGATCCAACCGCCGGCGCCAAAATCACATCTGCACCTGCTTCAATAAACTTTTTCGCCGTCTCTTCCGTCATGAGCGGTTCGTCAACACCAGAAGCATGCATTTTCCCTGCAATAATTAGGCCGGTAAAATACTTCTTGGCTAACGCAATACTGCGAATGGTCGCTTCATTTGTAACGCCAGTACCCGGATTACCGGTCAGCACCATGAACTGAAAACCCATTTCTTCGGCTTTTTTGATGACCGCCTCACTGGCAGTGCATCCTGGCAAAATGGCAATTTGATTTTCCATCATTTTGGGATTGTCGCCAATCGGTTCAATATTAATTCCAATTGGTCGGCCAACCAGTTTTCGCAGTCTCGTGATGCTCTCTTTGCCGTCATGCTTAGGCGCGCTGTATAAATCTCTTTCACCAGGATATAGGCCAAAAATTTTGGGATCATCAACATCAAGGCGATTGCAAAGAATCATATCAGCGCCAAATGCTGCAGCAATTTCGGCTGTGGTAATACTGTCCAAATTCTCTTGCGTCACGATATTTTCGCTAACGATAATCCGCCCTTCGCTAGCCTTGATGCTTTCCTTAAGCTGCTGCCCATCAAACGTCATGACCTCGCTTGTACTGGCACTTAGTAGTCGTTTCACCATTTTGTTCATTGCCTCCTATTGGTTGTCTTTTAATTAATAGTAGCACCTTGCAGTCTAAAGTATGTTACTTCAAATATGGACATCTAGCCGATTCCTTCTCAATATATTTGAAGCAACACCAAATAAAGATAACCACGATTTGCAAGCATTCTATTGGCTCATAAGCAGTGGCTATCTTTTTATTATTTCTTAGCACCTTTATCAAATCTAGCAACATATGTTTGAGGGCTAATATCCAACTGTTGAGAGAGATCACCTTTGATCTCATAGAACTTTCCTGGGACATGGCCATTTCTAGGGAGATCATAGACTCGAACCAATACATATTGGTTCTTATTTTCTTTTGAAAATTTCATTTCGTTTTGGGACAAGAAAAATGGTAAATTACCGTGCCCCCAAGTTGTTTTGACTTCAATATATTTTAAACTACCATTCGGATAAAAAGATTTAATGTCATAACCCAATCCATCCCCTTGCGTTTGAGATACATGCTCAACTTGATTAGCTAGCTCTACCTTGCCCGCATCAATCAAAGATTTCTTTTCTTTTTTTAATACCAGTATTTCTCCCAAAAACCCAACTCTTGTGTTGTCTCGCTGTAGTTCCGCGTAATCTCTGCTTCTTGCCAAGAAACCTGGATTAGAATCCTGTAAAATTCCGCTCGGTTGTGGGGCTTTTTCCAAATCCATATTAGTAAGGGAAGAATAATCTATCTTTTTCTCGGATTTAGTATTTAGTTGAGAATCAACAGGCAATTGACATTTTTTAGTTGATCTTAAAATGTAGGCGATTGAAATTTCTAAATCATCAGGTGAAAATAATTGGCGCTTTAGTTCTTCGAGAACGGTTCTCATTGCAAGCAAGTCACTTATTAGCGTAACATTATCCGGTAAGTTGTCTCTCCGGTATTCGATATTCAAAATAGAACCTTGTTCGTATCCCCTTGGCAACTTTGTATTTTTAAACTGTGATGCATGTAAATCAATACTGTCACCAGTCATCGAATCCGTTGTCCTAGTCAGTCTGGATCGCCAATATTCCGATACTTTCGTTATATTTTCAAGTGCTGATTTTCCACTATATTTATTTTGATAGAAATTCCATCCCTGATTGAGTGATAAATATACAGTTTTTAAATCAGCCGAGAATAAATAAACAAGATCAAATCCTTTTTTTGCACTCATTGAAATTTCATGATCGAACAAGCCAATCCATGGTATGGTTGCCCATTCACCCATGCCTGCAGACCCCTTAGAAGAGTATCTTTCCCCCAAAACAAGTTCACTATTTTCAATTTGTGTTAGACCCTTTTTTATAATGCTAACTAGCGGATCCCCTTTTCCCTGTCTTTCATTAAAACCAGTAGGCTTCCGTATTGGATAATGTTCAAACACATATTTTATTAACTCTTTTAAATTCACGTCAATTCCTCCTTATTTTCGAGATAATTTTGTAAAAGGCTCACGCTAACACTGAACCGAAACCAATTGTACTATTATTTTAATCCTTCCAAAAAATAACAACAAAGCGGTTCATGCATTGCGAAGAATGTGGTATACACTTTCTGGTGTTGAGAAATAATCAACGCTGACAAGGTACGACTTTTTTCGATAACACGATGGACACCTGCTCAGAGTTCATATCCTTCTCGTTAGCGTCGAAACCAAAAGCAAGCGAGGTCATGAGTAAATGTCCGAAAACGATCTTACACTGCATGTCCTCGGAAAAACAGATACTAGTATCAAAGTCGCCTCTATTCGCCGTGAATATCGAGACAACAGGACGCACTGACGCCAGTATCATATTATTGAGCTTACCGGCTAATCTGATGGCTTTGAGGCGTGGTCATAACTGCCGCAAAACACATGGCGAAACTGGCTTATAAACGATTAATCGTCACCGTAATCGCGCATATTGTTAGGATCTCATCTTCTTTAGGCCAACAAATCCATAAATTAGAGTCTCAAACTGTTTCCCATTCGCCACCTGTCCCCAGTCTCTGCTTTGACGAGTTTGTTCGACTGTCGTTTATCTGTCTTGAAACGGTGTCGCATCAACCGGTGCCTCTATTGGACAACTGGTTAATCGTAGAATTAAGGTCTTCTTCATCGCTTACTATTCACTCACAGAACGCCTTCAGGTACAGATCATCAACATGGAAATGAACTTCCCTAACAAGACCATTGTCCACGAAGTTTCCCTAAATGCGCAGGTTATCATTAATCGGGTCTATATCGTCCAGTTTACGACCCAGCCTTGACCCAATGCACGTTCAGGAGATCAAACAGCCCAATGACAAACCCAGTCGACCCTGTAAGGCACGGCGGCTTTTCCATCGAACCGCTCCTGATGCCAAATAAAAAAGTTTCCTGCTGTGCTTAAACGAATATGTAATGCAATAGAAGACATATCGATATCGCATTCGATACTGAGCTAAGCTCAAGCAAGTCTACATGACGCCGACTGCCTTGTCATACTTATTAGCACCTACGAACCAAAGGGCACACCAATGGGCATGACGATATCAACACTAAGGCGCTGTTCGCCTCGCCGTAACCACCCCATGCTCTCTTCCTCTCTCCAACGAGCCATCGAAGGGGTACCATCCCGCTCAAACGCTCCTGTTTCCGCTTCAAGAACCTGCTGAACTTCTTCAAGAAGGTTCACCAAACCGCAGCAGAACATGACAAAGATGGCTCCCCAAAAAGAGAGCCATTCATATGACATATTTATCTTCAACACAAGTTGACGCAGAACCTTTTAATGCTTCGATAACAGTTTTTATAGCTTTAAAAGTAACGAAAAACCGCGACCCACAAGCATTTCTATCTGCCTGTGGGTCGCGGTTACGTTTATATTCTGGGTGGTCAGGGGAAACGTAACTGTTTCACATGAAACGCCTTAACCATGCGCCATAGAGCTGTTACCAACCAGCCTTAAAACCTCCGTGGTTTTCTCTGTGGTTTTCTAATTCAATTTTGCATATATTTGGCAAGTGCTGCGGTGGCCTCCGTTTCTTGTTTTGCACTGACGTGAGCATACACACCAAGCGTAATAGTCGGATCTGTGTGCCCTACCAGTTTTTGCACTGACGTAACAGGAACACCAGCAATCAATAAATTGGATATAAAGCTATGCCTGAATCCGTGAATGGTTATTCTAGGTGTAAGCCCATTGTCATCTTGAAGCTTATGCAGTCGCTTAGACGGTGTGTTTAATGACTGATACCCGTTTTTAGTATTAGTGAAAAGCAACTGATTCGGTTGCATCGTATTAATACCTAGCTGTAGGAATGTTTCCTGCTGTATTCTACGCCACCGTTTCAAGTATGCCATCTTTTGACCGTCTACCGGAATGGTGCGCCTTCCAGCGCGTGTCTTTGGTGCCTGAACGATCTGATGGCCTTTGTCACCCTGCGTTAGCGTTTTGTTCACTTTAATACTGTTTTCTTTAAAACTTACATCATTCCACGTCAGCGCTAGTAGTTCACCGCGACGAACCCCTGTAAAAGCCAAAACTCTAAACATGATGAAAATATCGAAGTGGTTAGCTTGGTCGACACAGGCAAAGAAGCGATTCATTTGTTCCTTAGTCCAAAAGTTTTCAGGCTTATCACCAACCAGATCGTCGTGGTGCGGTAAAACAACGGCCTTGGCTGGGTTCTTATTCATATACCCTTGTCGAACTGCATAGTCCATAACCGATGAAACATAGTTATACCACCGCTTATAGTTAGCAGACGTGAATTCAAACCACCTCTTAACAGCCTTCTGCACGTCCTTAGTGGTTATCATGGCAATTCGCTTACCGCCAAATGCCGGTAGGATGTGATTATTGAACATTCCAGCAGTTCGGGCCCATGTGGACTCTCTTACCGTATTAATGTAGTTTCCATACCACTCCTCATATACATCCCGAAAGAACACGGGCTTTGGTTTCTCTTCTTCTAAGTCACCGTTGCTGATTGCTAGTTCAAGTCTAGCTGCTGCAACAGTGGCTTCTTTTTTTGTCTTAAACCCTCGCCGTACCTTGTACTTCTTGTGGCCAGTCTGTGGATCGTTACCAGCAAAGACCTGAACGCGCCAGAACTCTTTGCCGTCTTTCGTTGCGTACTTTTTAATTGATGCCATTTGCTTTCTCCTATCCGTCACGCTGGGCAGGCGGTGTTAGATTGGAGAGTTTTCCCCGAAATTGGGGAAAAGGTGGCAGCCTAAAATTCGGCCATGATATCATTTTCCTTTTTTAATACGAGCATTACTGAAATAGTTGTCCACAAGATTAGCGAACATGTCCTTAAGTTCTTTCTTTTCTCTTTCTAAATACTCGAGATTAGGAACTTTTGGAGGATAGCCATTGACGTTCACATAATTGGCAAAGAAAGAAAGTGGTTCAACTTCATCGGGGCTTGCGCTAAGCAAGTATTTTGCATATTGAATTAATGCTAGCCGTTCCCTAGGAGAGTATTTGTTAAGATGATCGGTCGCAAAATATGTTTCAAAAACAGTATCGATGATATCTTCGCGATCCTTATTCGCCTTTAACATGATGTCGCCGATGATAGCTTGGTTCTCGGGAGTTTTGTTTTTAATTAAATCGGCCATCGACTTATTCCCAGTTGTCAGAAACATCACACTCATATTTCCCAACTGAGCAATTTGCTTAAGTCTTGAACTTGATGGTTTGGTTTTTCCAAGCTCCCACTTTGAAACAAGACTTTTGTCAGCACGTGGCACTAATTCTTCGCCGAACTGTTCCAAAGTCATACCGAGATGTTTTCGGATTTGTCTAATATTTTGCGCAATAACTTGATTATTTTGAGAAACCAAAAAAATCGCCTCTTTTCTTTGACACCATCTTGACACCTATAGTAAACCAGTGCTATTGTTTAATCAAGCAAGTGGCAAAAACGTGTCATTTGAATGCAAGGGGTTTACTGCCCCTTTTATTTTCAAAATTTGGTGTCATATTTGTGTCAATAAAAGGAGGTGAACAAGATGAAAGCGGAACTAGTGTTATCAGAAGACTTCGATAAGCAGCTACAATATCGTATTCATCAGGAAGTGATCCAAGCAGTTAGCAAGCTTGCGTCACAGCACGAAGAATCGAAAAAGTTGAATATCGGGCAAGCAGCAGCTTATGCCGGTGTTGCTCGTAACACGCTGCTGTCCTGGACTAAGAAGGGACTGTTGGTACAGGTCGTCGGTGGCGTAAAAAGAATCAATACCGCAGACATAGACGATTACATGAATAACCACGGCAAGTAATCACGCTGGGCAGGCGGGCATGTAAGCAACTTATGACAGGCACATAACGTCAGAAAGGAAAATACATGAAAGTAGTTTATCCGTCACTCGTGGAGCAATTCTATGAGGGTTTGAAATCTGAAGGCGTAACAGTTGGTAAGGACGAGGTATATCGGACAATGATCGGGACCAACTTAATTGACGAAAACGGTGATCCTACACAGTATGCCTTGGACAATGGCTTTATCAAGTGTGTAGACAGCCAACCAGTGAACAATGAACCAGAAAGCCTAGCGGAGTTCAAGGATCTTTATCCGAACCTTCAGAAATACTCAGACGATCATTTTATGAAGACTGATGAAGGCTGGTGCATTGACACCTTTGTAGCCCGTAGCGAATCTATGCTTTTATTGAACGATCCTGCTACGTCCGAAACAGACAAGCAGAATGCTCGGATCGTCCTTAAATATCTCAAGGAGGACGGTGCCGATGATTAACATTATTGCGTGGCTACTAAGCCACCCGCTCATTGTTCCGGTGCTCTGTATGGCTTTCATGGTCGGTAGCGTGTTTGGAGCGTATCTGCAATTTCGAGAGGATGATGACCTTGGTAAAAATGGTAAATAGCAAGTTTGGATGGACATGGCCGCAGTTTGTAAAGGCTGATGCCGATTGTGATCGGTATTGGCAGTTTAAGAAAGCTGAACGGCGCTCACTAATTGAGGCCACAAAAAAATCGCCAAGAGTGCCAGCTCAAGGCGAGAAGAAGACAAGCGAAAAGATTCGTATTCTTTTCTAGCTTGCCTCTGGGTAGATGCTTTTGTCAAGGAAAATGGAGGCAATTTATGATCAAGAATGTTTCAAACAGCACCAAAGCGCCTGATTTAGGTGAGGCGTATTTTGACCTCAGCACGGCAAAGGAACTTTTAGAAGCTCTTCGTGATCAGTTCGACACTATGGAAGGATCTGTCGTTTCATATCGAAGCAATCGTAACGAAAAAAATGCTGCAATCTTGGCATACGGTACGAATCGATCATTTTATACATGGATGGCACTCCTGAGACCCATTCAAGAATACGTTGAAAGCAGCCTAGCAACAATTGATGAGGCATACAAATGATGACGAGGCCAGATATAGAAGCAACTCAAGATTTACTCAAAGAAGCCAGTTCACTGCTCATCGTTCTGCGGCGAGAACTTAAAGATAAGTCGCTTGAAGCATTAACTGATGCCACATCCGACAAGATCATTGATGCTCGTCGTCTACTTATGGAGGGAGATGCTGTCGATGGTCGACGTGCTTGAAGTAGCGCTTGGATATCAGCAGCATGGCTTTGCAGTCTATCCACTTGCGCCCGCGACCAGAACACCACTTAATGGTTCCCACGGATATAAGGACGCTACCAAAGATCCAGAACAAGCCAAGAAATGGTGGGGTGAACATCCTAATTACAATATCGGGTTAGGGCTTGATGGCGTGCTAGTATTCGATATCGATATGGGGCATAAAAGCGAAGCTGACGGCAATAAGTCACTAGCAAAGCTGAGTGCTGAGGGCCGTGCTGATCAAATTCCATCTACCTATATAGAAACAACGCCAAACGGTGGACTTCATATTTTCTTCACCTATCCCAAGGAATTGAAGCTAACTAGTCGATCGGATTTGTTCTCTAAGAATGGCGAGAAAACCGGCCTTGACTATATTGCGACTGGAGTGCCGGTTTTTCCTAGCATTCGCGAGAACGGCATGTATCAACCACTTAATCACCAAGCTAGCACCAGCACCTCAGTGGTTACTTAATGAGATTCAGCGTGTCAGCCACCCTAACCCAGGGTTTGGTGGTTCAACAGTTTATCGAGGCAAACGATGGACAGGCAAGCTACTAGATGAAATAGTGAACGGCACTAGTACCGGCAATCGCAATGATTTTCTGACTAAGATTGCTGGCAAAATGTTCTTCACAGGTGCAGAGCCGCAGACAGTTTATAACTTGCTGTTTACAACTAATGATAACTATCTAGATACACCCCTGTCAGAAGCCGAAGTGAACAAGATTTTCAAGTCAGTATTGAAAGCCGAAGAGAGGAGGCGTGCGGTTGGTTAAAGCAATGCCCGAAGATATTAAGCAAGAAGCCAAGAAAGTGGTCAACGTTGATTTTACAGGCCAAGAGCAATGGCGCAATGACCTTAAACTTGACGGCAATGGTGGCATTAGAAAAGACTCAGTCGTTAACGTTCAACTGCTGCTTGATAATGATCCAACCTTTGCCAATGTGATCGCATGGGACGACTTTTCAGAGCTGCTCATCAAGACAAAAGGCGTTAAGGGTTTACCGATCAAAAAGGGTTTTTGGACTGATGAAGATGATGCTGTCGTCCGATCATATATTGAGCGTAAGCACAATCTCTTGTTTAGCAAGCAGAATGAACAAGATGCCCTGGTTGTTGTTGGCAAGGAACGTTCAATTAATCCGGTTAAAGACTGGATCGAAACTGAGCAATGGGACGGTACTCCTAGAGCAGAACGTTACTTCATCGACTATCTAGGTGCCGAGGACAATGAATATACCCGTGCTGTTACTCGTAAATGGTTAGCTGGCGCTGTAAAACGTGTCTATCAACCCGGTTGCAAGTTTGAACTCGTTCCAATTCTTGAAGGTAAACAAGGACTTGGTAAGAGCACGGCTGCTCGTAACTTATTCCCGACAAAGTTCAGCGATTCATTAAAATCAATGGGCAAAACGGACGAAGATTACAAGAAGCTGCAAGGTAACTGGATCATGGAACTCGGTGAACTTTCTGCAATGAAAAAAACTGAGATTGAGTCGGCTAAGAGTTTCATTAGCGCCCAGTCTGATTCATACCGAGGGAGTTATAGCCATTACGTATACCCACATTTACGCAAGTGTGTGTTCATTGGTAGCACTAATCAACAGGATTACTTGAAAGACGCCACTGGTGAACGCCGTTTCTTCCCTATCAGATGTGGCGTTACAAAGCCCACAAAGGTGGTATGGCGCAATGAAGAAAGCGTACCGAAGATCAACCACGATGTACATCAGGTACTGGCAGAGGTCAAAACATGGGTTGATGCGGGTGAGAGTGTCTTTGCTGATGGTAAGCTGATGCAACTGGCTAAACCATATCAACAAGAAGCAGAGACCGTTGACCCTATGAAAGAGGCCATCGAAGACTTCCTCAACATGAAAGTACCATCAAATTGGGAAAAGCTGTCATTGAGCCTGAAGGCCAGCTTCTTTCACACTCATATTGACCATAACGGTGATGTGGCCACTTGGTTACAACAGCACTTGGATGCTGGAGAATTACAACCACTGCAACAAACCACGACCAGAGAGATCATGGAAGTGGTGTTCGACAAGTCAGTCGATCGTTACCTGATGGGTCGTACTGGATCGGAAGCAAAACGTATCAAGCTCATCATGGATAACATGGATGGGTGGGATCGTGAACGAGTGCGAATCAATGGTCAGCGTTCAAGAGGATACGTCAGGAAATAAAGTGTTTGTTTTTCTACTGTCCCACCTGTCCCAGTGCTATAAATACCAGTATATCAACGTTTTGTTGGGACAGGTCACCTGTCCCATTGCTGTCCCAACGTGTCCCGCACATGTCCCAATAAGGACTTGGGACAGTAGTGGGACAGCTCGGGACACTTGTGGGACATGTCTGTTGTCCCAGATAAATGCCTATACACCAACGCTTAGAAGCCCGGGACACGTGGGACACTTAAAAAACAAACAAGTTTAAAACTACGGAGGTTAAAACAATGCTATATCCAGAAAGTACATGGGCTAGGTTTGAACAAGAATTTCCTATCCCTGAGAAGTATCGCAAATACTATGAGTACAAGAATTGGCACATTGAACCTAAGTCATCTGATCTCAGCCAGTTTGAACAGGACCATCCATTCGCGTTTATGCTGATGCCTGAGGACATGCAGCATAAACTGTATCTCTGGACTAAAGGACTAGCCAAACGAAAGACAATCAACAGTGAGTACACATCGTATGGCATTAAACATCTGTTCACTGATTTGCCGGGTGGTTTCTACATTACTAACGGCATGATGAAAGGTGCACTATTGGCAGCTGGATTTGAGATAGCCGACTACGCCGAGCTTAACTGGCGTGCCAACATTTCAGGGCGAAGCATCAAAGAGCAGATCAAGCTCGCGCCCCACATCAGCTAACGAGGAGGGATAGCATGAAGAACTACTCAATTGCTCGCCTGAACAAGGTGGCACATTACGGGAAAGAAGATACAAGTGGACCTGAACCAGATGGCGAGTATAAAGACATCGGTACCATCTTCTACGGGTCCTATCGGCAGACACTGGCCGATTCGGCACGTCTCAACGTCGAAGGCAATAAGGACACTAAGGTCGTTGTAATCCGTCACAATGAGGCCATTGATACAACCGTCATCTTCAAGATAAACGATAAACCCTATCAGGTCATCGAAGTATTGCCCGACGATGAAGTCAATGGCTTAGACCTGGTCACATTGCAATACGCAGAGTGAGGAGAATGAACATGAGTACAACATGGTACCGCATTTCAGAACAGGCTCGTAAAGAGCTACGCTACTACTACCAGAGTATCGAGGACGCTATCAACCGTGGAGATACCGTGACAGCGCTAGAGACGATTGATGAAGCAAGGAAGAAGTTCGATAAGTTAGTCCATATCGATGATGAAAAATGGTAATGAAGCTGTGTAACCATGCAGGTTGCAAGACACTTGTACCGTTCAATCAAACCTTTTGTGAGAAGCACCAACCGAAGCCGATAACTGACGACTATGATCGTTATGCGCATCGTAAAGCAATCGGTGGTCGTTACTTTAAGTTCTACAAGTCCAAAGCGTGGCGCAAGCTGTCCTACTCCTATCGCCTAGCACATCCACTCTGTGAACGATGCCAAGCAAAGGGTTTATACGTGCAAGCTGACGTGGTGGATCACATTGTGCCGATACGTGTGGACTGGAGCCGCAGACTGGACGAGAGCAACTTACAAAGCCTATGCAACTCGTGCCACTGGCAAAAGACAAAGCATGAGGATCCGCGAGCTTCCCCATCTAGTTATGGGGGCTAGGTATCATTGTTTCAAGGACCGGTGGACATGCCTTGCATTTTGAAAATGTCCAATAATCGTAAAATACGGTCACGGCATTATGTAAACTGAAATTATGTGTTATAATTAGATTAGATAATACTAATCGTAATTATAAATAAAGGAAGCGGTAGCGATGGGTGCACCCCTTAAATCGGTCACACAAATGCGAGGCCATATCAACCAAAAGCAACGTGCTGAGCGTGCTGCAATCGAGAAAACACTGTTCACTTACCAAGAGTTGGCCGATCAGCCCCCCGTGTGGCTTGATGACTATGCTGTGACTGAATGGCAGCGCATTGTACCATTGCTCAAAAAGGATATTCCAGTGAGCGAACTGGACGCTGCCCTGATTGCCAGTCACTGCCAAGCCTATTCTGACATTCAGAAAGCGGCCGAACTTGTAAAAGAACAAGGCATGACGGTTGAAACGGGCGACAGTGTGAAAGCTAATCCAGCAGTCAAAATGAAACTGGATGCCACTAATCAGATGATCCGTATTGATGACTTGCTTGGCTTGTCAGTCTACAGCCGGGCTAAGTTAGCAGTGAAGAATGAAAGTAAGAAGAAGCCTGACGATCCGTTTGCAGAGCTGGTGTCATCGTGAACTATGCGACTGAATACACCGACAAGGTACTAAGTGGTGAGATTGTTGCCGGTAAAAAAATTAAGCAAGCAGCAAGACGTTATCGCAGAGATTTGAGAGCCAGCAAGCGCAAGAAGAATCCATGGCCGTATTACTTCGATGAGGACTTTGCCAACAAAGCCATTGAATTCATCGAACTGATGCCGGCACGTGATGGGTCACCACTCAAGTTAGAGCTTTTTCAAAAGTGGTTGATCTCTGAACTGTTTGGCTGGCGTGATAAGGAAACTGGCAATCGTCGTTATGATCGAGCCTATATATCGATGGCTAGAAAGAACGGAAAAAGTTTTTTGATGGCTGATCTAGGCGCACTGTATCTCCTCATGGAGAACAAACCAGCCATGAACCGAGAGATTGTCTACACAGCCAACAGTAACGCTCAAGCGCACTTAGCCTTTGATATGCTGTCTAGTGGTTTGCGTCAGGTCTCTAAGATGTCTAAATCGGTGCGTGATCGTTTGAAGATCAACCGTAACGAAATCATCGACTTGCCGAGCAACAGCCGAGCTGTTCCGCTTGCGTCTGATCTGCACAGCCTAGATGGTTATCAAAGTGACTTGGCTATTATTGATGAGTTCGCCTTAGCTCGTACCGATGAGATTCTACGAACACTCAAATCTGGCCAAATCAACAGTGATAACAGTTTGCTAGCCGTCATCTCGACCACGGGACCAGACCTGAATGGCCCTATGTATAAAGAATATAAATTTGTCTCCAAAATCTTAACCGGTCGCGAACAAGCTGATCGGTATTTTATTGCCATTTTTGAGCAGGATAGCAAGGATGAAGCCTTTGCGCCAGAGACTTGGGAGAAGTCCAATCCACTACTGGCTAATGCTGAAAGAGCGAAGACAATGCGGCCTAGCTTGCAAGCTGATGTTGATCTAGCAGCCAAGCAAGGAACCCTGCGGCCAATTCTCGTCAAGAACTTCAACATGTGGCAATCAGCCAGAGCAGACAGTTACATCAGTCTTGACGACTGGGAGAAAGCCACTATCGAGCCACCAGACACTAGAGACAAAGACGTGTATATCGGGCTGGATCTCTCTAAGTCTAGCGACCTGACCAGTATTTCGTGGTTGGTTCCAGAAGATGGCTACCTGTATGCTGACAGTCATTCATTCGTGGGAACGAAGTACGGACTGGAAGAGAAAATCAAACGTGACGGGTTCGATTACATCAGTGGTGCTAGTCGCGGTGAGTGCAGCATTACCAAACTCGACAGCGGCATGATCGACTATGACGAGGTGCTACGCTTCATTCTCGACCTGATCGAGCGGAACCAGTGGAACGTGCGTGCCATCTGTTACGATCCATGGTCGTTTGGTTACTTACTACCAGAGTTTGAAAAGCGTGACTTGCCAATGGTTGAAGTACGCCAAGGCCAGCGCACGTTGTCGATTCCAACAACTCGCTTTCGTGATGATCTCTTCAATGGCAAGTTAAAGCACCCTGATAATCAGTTACTGGCCTATGCCGTTAATAACGCCATTCTGAAATATGACGCTAATAACAATCCAATTATCGATAAGGCCCACAACGCTACGAAGATCGACCCCGTAGCCGCACTGATGAATGCCTACACAATTGCAATGGATCAAAACAAGGAAAGCGAGGTAGCAGACAATGACTTTTATTCGAGCGATGACTTTGGTTTTTAATGTGCAGACCGTGTTGTTACTACTGGGACTGATCTGTATGGTTGCCGGGATCTGGTGGCTGTTCGGATTCGGTGTCGGTATGTTAGCAGTCGGCACGGCCCTGATCTCCGTCGCAGTCATCATCAACTTTAACAAAGGGAGGTGAAACAATGAGCTTTTTCAAAAATGACACGACCCAGCCACGAGATGACAACAGCGAACCGTTCTTAGATGCGCTTGTCAGCATGACCAGCAATGACAGCGGCCTATATGTGGGGATTGGCGCTTTGCGTAATTCGGATGTGTTTACGGCGGTGCGCGTTATTGCCAGTGATCTTGCAACCAATCCGATTGAATACAGTGATAAGCGCATCAGCGTGCTCCTTAACAAAGCGCCCAATGACCATATGACCGCGTGGTCGTTCAAATTTGCTCTAGCAGCTAACATGCTGCTGAATGGTAACAGCTTTGCACGGGTTACTAAAAATCCTAGCGGACAAGTCACTGGCTTCGAGTTAGTCCTCAACAGTCAAATGGTGGTTAAACAAGATGATACGACCGGCATTATCAGTTACGAATACACGCCTGACAGCGGTCGTTCACAGCGTTTAAATGCCAGTGAGGTCTTACACTTCAAGTGCTTCACACAAGACGGTTACAAAGGACTATCACCACTGTATAGCCTCCGTGATGAGGTTGGGGTACAAAAGTCTGGGCATGCGTTGCTGAAAGGTTTCTTTAACACCGGTGTCCAAGGGACAGGCATTCTTAAAGTCAACAAGACCCAGCTAGACACCAAAGCTAAAGAGAATATCCGATCAAAGTTTGAAGCTGCCAACAGTGGTGATAATGCCCTCAAGACCATCATTTTAGATAATGATATGGATTACAAGCAACTCGAAGTTAATACTGACGTGCTGAATCTAGTCAATTCTAGCGATTGGACAACGAAACAGATTGCCAAAGCGTTCGGGTTACCACTGGATCGGCTGGGTATCGAAAGCGAGCACTCCAATGCCGTACAGTCGAATTTGATCTATCTGCAAAACACGTTGATTCAGTATTTTACCTGCTTCGCAAGTGAGATGGACGCTAAGCTTTCGACTGGCGATAATCGATTCGGTTTCAACACTGACAAGCTGTTCAGTGCAGACCCAGCCACGATGCAAGAACTAGCAGTTAAGGGGCTGCAAGGTGGTGTTCTGACCACTAATGAAGCACGAGCCAAGTTAAACCTGCCATCAATTCCCGGTGGAGATGAGATTATGGCCAGTCTGAACTACACGCCACTAAGCAACCTTGTCACTTATCAAGATAAACAGAAAGGAAGTGCGTCTAATGAATCAAGATGACGTAGAAAAACGCCTGAATCCTGATGCTGATCTAACTACCGCTGATCCTGCCACAGCAGACGACAGTCAAGACCAAGACGATCCAGACACACAGCAACAGAACGACACCACTAGCGGGTCAAAGAAACTAAGTGGTTATGCAGTAGTTTTCAATAGCCCAAGTAAGGATCTTGGTGGTTTTAAAGAAGTCGTTGATCCGCACGCATTCGACAATGTGGATCTATCAGACGTCTATATGGTTTCAAACCATGATTTTAGCCAAGTCTTAGCCAGTACTAAGGCTGGCACCTTGAGTCTAAATGTCGATGATAAAGGCTTGCAGTTTGAAGCAACCTTACCCGATACGACCACAGCCAATGATGCTTATAACAACGTCCAAGCTGGTAATCTATCAGCCATGAGTTTTACTTTCAATGCTGCGCCAGACGGTGACACGTTCACTAAGGACGACAGCGGGCAAGTGATTCGTACCATCAAGCAAGTAAAGAGTCTGTTTGACGTCTCACTGGTGGCTATTCCAGCGTATGACGATACCAACGTCCAAGTGGACAAACGCAGCTACACTGAGTGGCTAAAAACTAATACTGAACAACCAGAAAAGGGAGATAAAACCATGACCGAAAAAACTATTATTGATAAAGAAGAACATACCGAGTCCCGCGCGTATGAAGATTACATCCGTAGCATGGGCGAACAACGTGACGGCTTAACGACAACCACTGCTGGTACAGTCGTTCCTAAAGAAGTCATCGAAGACGTCTGGAATCTAAAGGAATCCGATTATGACCTGGCTAAATACGTCACTGTGAAGCAGGTTGGTACCCCAGTCGGCACCTACCCAATTGCCCTCACTAACAATGGTGTCTTAGCCACCAAGGAAGAACTCGCAGACGTGCCAGAGATCGATGCAACCCTATTCCGTGGTGTTGACTATAAGGTTGCTACCCGTGCTGGCAAGATTTATCTGTCTAATGAACTGGTAGAAGACAGTGAGGTTGATATTGTTGCCGAGGTTAAGAATCAACTCAAGAAGCTGGTACAAAACACGGACAATAGCAACATTATCAGTGTTCTCACGGGCAAGACCGGTAGCAATGATAACTTCAAGCACATCACGGGTACTGGCCTCGATGACATCAAGCAAACCTTCAATGTTGAGTTAGATCCAGCATTGTCCTTGTCTGTTATCGTCAATCAGGATGCTTTCAACTACCTTGATACCCTGAAAGACAGCGAGGGCCGATACTTGTTACAACCTTCAATCACTGCACCATCAGGCAAGCAACTGTTTGGAGCACCGGTGATTGTGATTGCTAACAAAGTATTGCCGACTGATAAGGCTGGCACCTATCGGATCATCATCGGAGACTTTTCCCAAGCGATTTTCTTAGCCCAAAAGAACGAAGTCAACACCCAGTGGGAACGGTTCGACAGTTATAGTCAAGGTTTGGCGGTTGTCATCCGCAACGACTATGAAGTGGTTGATCCAGACGCTGCTCGAATTGTTGACATCACACCGGTAAAGGCCTAAGCGCATAATTTAGTGGGGTGTGCCTCAGGGTACGCCCTATTTTTATATAGGAGATGAGCACATGACTGTCACTACTGATGACATTAAAAATAGCCTGCGTGTGCAGACTGATACTGACGATAGTTTGATCAGCAACTACCTGACAGCGGCGCAAGACTATGTTCACAATGCCGTTGACAGCACAGCGAAAATTGACGCGCTACAAGCATACTCACAATTTGATATTGCGGTGGCCATGTTGGCCGAATTCTGGTATCAGAATCGTGGGACAGTTACCACGGCAAGTCAAGAACCACCGTATTCAGTGGTTAGTATGATCCAGCAGCTAAGAGGGCAGTTCGAAGCAGACGTATAGTATCGATAACAAACGGATTATGATATAATTAGGATAGTCCTAGGCGATAAGCGGGTAGATCCGTTTTAACCGACGCACGGCGTAGCTAACCGGTGGCGCATTTTATAGACCGGGGGTTTTTAAAGCTCATAGTCGTAATACTGGCGGGCAGAGATGCCCGTTTTTTTGTGCTGACAGACGCATTCTGGTGCACGCTGAACAAGTGTACCTTGAGGTACGGTCGTTCTGGGCAATATAAATGGGAGTCGCAAAGCACGACCCCCTCTGGTATTCAATGACTGCTTGATAATATCGAAACAGCTAACAGACCCCGAATTTCGGGTCTTGTTGACTAGGTATCAAATTGAGACTTGCTTATCAGAACCAGGTTATAAATATTTACCCGGTTAGGCAATCCGGAATTTCGGGATTGGCTAAACAAAGTCCGAAATTCGGGCCTTGTTATCCAAGTCAAAAATATTGACCTGCTTATGAGAACCAAGTGACAAATATTCACCTAGTCAATAAAGTGATTAAAATGGTTGCAACTCCCAATAGTATGAATATTGATCCAGTCCACACTCCAGACTTATTAGTGATACCTCGCTGGTTTCCTGACGGTTTTTCCCAGCGTAAACTCAACAATAAGAACACAAAGCCCAAAACCAGAAATAAAATACCAACAATAAAGTTAAAGACAGCATAATGATTCATCTAAAGCACCTCTCAAATACGTAACGGGCGTCGCATTATTTTAACAAACGATTGGTGTTTTGAACACAAAAATAGCCACCTCATAGCGAAGTGGCTATTTTGTGTTAGTCATGTAGCTTTTCTTGTAGTTTATCTCCAGCATTATCAATGCCCTTAGCTGCGAAGACTGTACCTGCAACTAAAACACCGCCAACGATGAGAGTACTAGCAACCATAAACTTAAATGCAGCTTTTAAAGCGTCCATAAAGAAGTCCCCCTATCAGTCTTTCGATCTGCCAACAAAGAAGGAGACTACGGCAACAACAATAATTGCGCCGATAATTGAAGGAATCAAAGCCATTCCTGCCAGTTGTGGCCCCCAATGGCCTAAAAGTCCCTCACCAATTGCAGAACCCACTAATCCTGCAATGATGTTAGCAAACCAGCCCATCGATTTGCCCTTGCTAGTGATAGCACCAGCAATTGCACCAATAATAGCACCAACAATTAAAGCCCAAAGAAAATGCATAATAATTCCTCCTTCAATTAAATTGAATATCTCTTGCACGATTTAATTATAGACACACAACCATTAGAATGTAAAAAAATCAGCCTTAGCAGCTTAGAATTACGTATGCAATCATTTGCTGTTTTGAAGTAAGTCACGTATTTGTGTAAGCAGAAGCTCTTCTTTTGATACTGTGGGAACATCGCTCTTCTTTGCGGGCATAATTCGATTGACGGCTTTGACAAGAAGGAAGACAACAAATGCAACTATCAAGAAGTTAATGACATCATTCAAGAAGTTACCATACTTGAACTTGGCATTAAATAGTGTAAAATACAGACCACTCAAATCAGCTTTTCCTACAAACATTGAAATGATTGGGTTGATCAAATTCTTAGTCAGTGAAGTTACCACAGAAGTAAATGCGCCCCCGACAATAACACCAACAGCTAAGTCAAGAACATTACCTCGCATAATAAAGTCCCGAAATTCCTTAATCATATTGTTCGCCTCCAAAATTTATGTAACGCACCACAGTATAGCAGACGATAGAATTTTCTGAAAGCGAAAAAATAGCCGCCCATAATGGACGGCCACCGCCTGCCTAGCAGAAATGAATCTCGTGGTTTTCTCGTGGTTTTCTTTTATTGATAATCAATGACAACCAGTGATAATCTGGTTAAAATAAAAACCAGTAACGACGCTGTTTTGACAACGTTTGCTACTGGTTGATAACACTATTCTGGGTGGTCAGGGGATCGAACCCTGGACCCACGGATTAAGAGTCCGTTGCTCTGCCAGCTGAGCTAACCACCCATGCTGCTTATGTCTGTCGCGCTTCACGACTTAAATATAATATCATGTACCCCTTACTGGCGCAAGTGTTTTGCAAATCTTTTTTCAAAGAATGTGACAAAAAGCTGCCTGCTGCATTGTGTCATCAAGCGGTTAGGCAGCGATTTCGTCGGTTACTGGCAATTTGCTGATGGTCATTTGACGAGTGGTTGTTCACGCTCTTATTTCGTGATAATGTGCTCGCATTCGCCTTGCATGTAAAGACCTTGAAGTCGCATGACCAAAACTTGGCCATTTGGCTTCAAGGCCACTTACGCTCCGGTTTAAATGCGCTCCTGCTCGCGCTCACAAAAAAAGACGGCCATCGCCGCCTTATTTCACTAACTTATTCTAGAACAAAACATGAATGGATTGATTGCTGTTGATCAGTTTGATCGCCTTGCCAAGCATTGGACCGACCGAGATCTGATCTAAGCCTTCGAATTTGTGCTTAGGATCGAGCTTAATGGTATCAGTGATGACGACCCGCTTGAGTCCCAGATGCTTGATGCGATCAACAGCGCCACGGGAGAATACGCCGTGGGTGGCTGCCGCGTAGACATCAAGTGCACCTGCTTCACTCAGGGCTTTGTAAGAGTCCACGATGCGATCGCCGGTATCGATTAGGTCATCAATCACGATGGCGTGCATGCCAGCAACGTCCCCGATAACCCCGATGTGCTCTTGATCGCGCTTATCAACAATAGCAATTGGCGTATGTAATTCTTCAGCCAATGCCCGCGCTTGTTTGGTACCACTGTGATCAGGCGCGATGACAACGACATTATCGCCAAGATCTAGCTTCTTGAAGTAATCGCCGATCAAGTGGTGGGCCTTGAGATGGTCAACTGGGATATCGAAAAAGCCTTGAATCTGATCCGCATGAAGTTCAACAGCAATGATCCGATTAACGCCATCCATCTCCAGCATGTTAGCAACAAGTTTGGCTGTGATTGGCTCACGGGAGCGCGCCTTGCGATCAGCCCGTGCGTAGCCATAATAAGGAATCACGACATTAATATGGTGAGCACTCGCCCGCCGCAACGCATCAACCATGATCATAAGTTCCATGAAGTTCTCATTAACCGGATCAGAGACCGACTGGATCACATATACATCAGCGCCACGAACACTTTCCGGTAGTTCAATTTGAACTTCCCCATCAGCAAAATGATTCACTCGAGCTGGCGACAGCGGTAGCCCGACCTCTTCCGCAATCTTTTCAGCTAATGGCCGGTTCCCATTAAGACTGAATAATTTTAATTCGTGCATCGATTTCTCCCTTTTTCGTATTTAACGGTCTGCACCGTCATTATACGAGAAAAGGCAAGAAATTGCGACTGATTATCCAATGCGGTAAAGTAATATCATAACATTTGCAGATTCATAAGCAGCGCTCCAGCAGGCGGCACCCCGGTCTCCGCCGTGCTTTGCCCTGACTGCAAGACTTGGAAATGGGAGGCACTGAGTCATGAAACAAAGCCATTTGATCGGCCTTGCAACCCCACTGTTATTATCGGCTGGCACGTTAGCGACCGCCGAAAGCTTTTATCAATATGCATTTCGCCGCATTAACTATATTCCAGACGCGCGGCGTTCGATGCAAAAGTATGCGGCTTCATATTATCGCCATGTCCACTGGGTCGAAAGTCAGGCCAATATTGAGGCATGGCATATGACAGCCCCGGATAATCAACGACTTGAAGCTCTTTGGTTGCCACATCCCGGCAGTAAAAAAGCGGTGATTGTGGGCCACGGTTACAAAGGTACTGGGATTACGATGAGCAACTTTGCCCACATGTTTTACGATCTAGGCTTCAATGTCCTGCTACCGGATGATCGCGGGCATGGTGAATCGGATGGCCAATACATTAGTTTCGGCTGGCTGGATCGGCTGGATTATTTGGGTTGGCTGCAACGTATCATTGATCGAATCGGTGCAGACAGTCAACTGCTGTTGTTTGGTACCAGCATGGGTGGTGCCACAGTTTCGTTGGTGGCAGGCGAACCCAGTTTGCCAAAACAAGTGAAGGCTGTCATTGAAGACTGCGGCTACACCGATGTTGAAACCGAGCTGGCCTACTTACTGAAAAAGCAGTTTCACCTGCCACCAATGCCGTTGGTGCCACTGGCAAGTTTTCTTAACTATCGCCGGTTAGGTTATCCTCTACGCGTTGTCAACGTCCGCCAAGCACTCACCCGTAACCACTTGCCACTATTGGTTATTCACGGTGCGGAAGATGTCTATGTACCAACGAAAATGGGTCGGCAAAATTATGCGGCTTCTGCGGGTCCTAAAGCCCTCTGGATCGTTCCGGGCGCTGCGCACGCGGAAAGCTACTGGATCAACCCGGAAGCTTATCAGGCACACGTCAAACGTTTTCTAGATATCTTTTTCTAACTGCCGCTTTGTAACCATCACAAAAATGGATCGTCTGAATGATCACCACCATTCAAACGATCCATTTTAATGTCTAATCAAAAAGCGCAGCACAGTCTAGAAGTCGCCCTCATCATCTGCTTCAGCCTCATCGCGTTGGTTACTGAGCACATCGAATTGACGCAACATGGCCAAATTTGTCTCGATACTTTCCGGCCATTCCCAATGTTGAACATTAAAAACGTGCTTAAGGTGCGGACCGGCGCTGGCTGGCCACAATTTGGTCGTATAGGTCACCTTATCGGCAGCAAACACTTCTAGCAAAGCCTGACTTTGCAAATAGAAGCTGTCATTTTGGCCGCCAATCAGCATGAATGGCGGTAACTTGAGGTCTTTGGCAACTTGAGAAAAGTTAAGGTGGTCAGCCAATGCAGCATCGCCACCGCTCAGCTTATCAAGATAAAAAGCGGCCATATCGCTCATATCACCAGCAGCTTCTGGCAGTTTGCCAGGTTCAGCGACTGGGCACACCAAGGCCACCAAAGTGAAATTGAAATTAACCCGATCAACGCCAAAAAGTTCTTGCAGCTCTTCGCTTTGCTGAATGCAGGCCACTAGTGACGCTAGATGGCCGCCTGCCGAGTCACCGGTCAATAGAACATGATCGAGATCAAAGCCGCGCTGCGGGCCAAAATGTGACAACCAACGTAAGCTAGCAAAGATGTCTTGAATCTGCCCGCGCACATCGACATCTGGCAGCAAGCGATACCCCATGCCCATCACGGCATAACCTTGACTCGCCAAATAGCGGCAATAATTTCGGTTGAGATTGCGATCGCCATAAAACCAGCCGCCGCCATGAACATCAATCACAGTTGGCAACGTCGCATTGCGGCGTTTTGCCGGATAATATAAGTTCAAGGTCTGCTGCGGGTCAGCAGAGTTTTCATACCGGTATTCCGTTTCCCAGTGGACATCCTCTGGCACCCGTTCATCCGCATACCGCGCCTTATCGCGCGCTGCCGTCTGCGCCCAGCCTGCCTGAATTTTTGCTAAAATGTCATCATCTGCCATTACCAAGGCCTCCATTTCACCATGTTCAAATCGCATTAAAAGATTAATCCCATCTTAACGCAAAAAGACTGCCAGTGAGTCAACTGACAGTCTAATCGTATGAATTAACCTTATCTATTAACGATCTTTGGACTTAACGCTAGCTTCGACTTCATCAATCAAGCCAGCATCTTTCAAACCGGTCACTTCTTTGATAACATCCACCAGCGGCTGATCCTTCAGCATCGCTTGCAACTTCACAGCTTCGGCATCATTAGGTTCAACATAATGGAACATCATGCCAACGGTGTCCATCAAAACGCTGTAATTCAAACCGCGTTCCTTCAATTCGCGAATTGGGCGAATAAAGCGTTCGTCGTAACCTAGTTTGCGGATTGGTGTCCGGGCAACTCGAGAAATATCATCTGAGATGTACGGATTCTGGAAACGTTGCAACACCCGATTTTGATAGTTTTCGAGGTCTTTTTCGTCAAAATTCTTGAACTCTGACAACAACAACGAACGGGTTTCGGCCAGCGCACCCTTTGCCTGATTGAAGACTTTAGGATCCTTGATGGCATCGCCAATTGTCGTGTAGCCAAGGTACTTGCCGGTGTAAGCCGTGGTAGCGTGACCAGTGTTGACGGAGAAGAGTTTCCGTTCGATATAAGGTTCCAGGTCGGGCACATAGTCTACAGTCTTGAGTTTCAGATCCTTGTTCTTCATCTGACTCTCGTCAACAACCCATTCCTTGAAATCTTCAACACTAACGGCCAAGGGATCATCGTGCTTTTGTTGCGGCACGATTCGATCAACCGCGGCGTTAGGGAAGCCAACGTACGTATCAGCAAAGGTCTTGCCGGCGTCATCGAGATGCTCGTAGACACTCTTCTTAAGTGACTGGGAGCCACCGATCATATTTTCACATGCAATCACATCTAATGCCTGATGATTGTTGGCTGCATCACGTGCCTGCAAGCCTTGGGCAATTAGCGGTGCAATGATTGGCAGAATCTTCGGACCAATGGCGGTGGTCACCAGATCAGCCTGCGCAATTGCCTTCACAACTGCCTCGGGATCCTTGGCATTGTTCAACCCGTCAACATTGTCCACATGAATCTTCTTCTCACCGGGCGCTGCTAAGGTGATCGTATATTCGCCGCGTTGGTTTAACGCATTGATGATCGTCTCGTTAACATCGACAAAATTGATTTTGAAACCGTTAGCGGCAAGTGTTTCACCGATAAATCCGCGACCAATATTACCTGCACCAAAATGTACTGCTTCCATCATAATTTATTCAACTTCCTTTAGTAAATTGACGATTTCCTCCGGCGTTTGGGCGTCGGCAAGTTTCTGAACATTTTCAACATCACTGCAATAAAGCGCAATTTGCGACAACAATTTGAGATGTTCGCCATTTAAGCCAGCAATCCCAAAAACAACCGTGACCAAGTTCTCATCAGCCGGATCATCCGACCAGTCAACACCCCATGGATATTGCACAATCGAAATAGCCGTCGACTTAATATATTTCATCCCGGCCTCAGTGCCGTGAGGAATAGCAATGAAGTTACCCATATACACAGAAACATCGCGATTCCGATCAAGCATCGAATCAATATAAGCTGGTTCGACATTACCATTGTCGACCAAGAGTTGGCCGGCCTGACGAATGGCTTCTTCCTTGGTCTTTGCTTCCTGACCAAGTTTGATCGTTTTAACGTCTAGTCCTTTCATCATGTCACCTTCGATCAATTTTTTTGATTTCATTCATAAATACTTCTGTGATGATTTGATACAACTGGCTATAATGCCCTTTTTCAAAAAGTTGTAAATTCGTTGTTGACGCAATCAGCTTTGCGCTGACAGCGCTCAATAGCGTTAGTGTTTCCTGAGCAACTGGGTTCGGTGTCAAAAGTAGCAATACCCGATGCAACATGATCGTGCCCATATCCATGGCTGGAAGCGACAGCGGCGTTTTTAAATCGAATGCGCCGATGTAAGGCACTGTCACACCCTGACTACTGGTATGGATCATAGCGAGTCCGGTATCGGGAATCCCAACTGGCGCTAATTCTAGTCGCTTTAGCAAGGCGTCTTTGACGACCGGCGCTTCTGCCACCACGTCTGGTAAATGTGCTAGCATGGCATCGATTGTCGCTTCTGAGGTTGTCACCGCTTCGGTGATCTCTGTCACAGCGAAGTGCTGTAACATGTCATCAGCTGCTAATACCATGGTTTTGAGACTTTCAAACGCCGTCACAGTCTGATCTAATGACGGTTGTCTTTGCTGGATCGCTTCTTTCGGCTTGACCTGTTGCAATAACCGTCTGATTTCAGTAATCTCATCACGCGCCAAGATTGGCGTGATGACAAGATACTGATGCTTGAATCCCGGCAATGGCATCGTCGCAAGAATCAAACCGTAATGTGCCAGATTCTGGTTCGGCAGATCACTAACCTGAATGATCTTGATCTCTCGAATTTCCGGCACCTGTACACGTAGCTTCCCAGCAATCAGACTGCCGGTCCCCGGGCCATCGCTCGTAATCAGCAAGACAGCTGCTGGCACTTCGGTGTGGGTATGGTCCAAGACTGAAGCAAAGTACAACACCAGATACCCGAGCGCATTTCCAGTAAAGGCACCGCGACCAAAAACATCGTCAGCCGCTTGTTGAACTGCGTGGTAAAGTTCAGGATAATCGTCGCGCAGATGAGCCAGCACTGGATTCGTCATCGTGACGCCTGGCAGCCAATCACCGCCAGCGGTTCGTTGGACATGAGCCAACAGCGATGAGTAAAGCTGCGTATTCCCGAAAAATTTCCCGGGAAATGATCTGGCAACTTCACGAATCAATTCCTGCACTTCAAGGTTAACCGTTAAATCAAACGGATCAACTGGTTCTCCAGCCAAGCCACCGCGAATGGTACTGAGCTCCACGGCAAGAAACTGATAATCGCCAACGCGGACTTTCTGGCGAATCGCGGAGTCCATCTCCGCCAGAAACTCGAGAGCCAATTGTTGGTCCTGGAAAAGCCGTTCCTGGTCGAAATGGCGTTGCGCTTCAACATGCTGATCTTCTCGCAATCGGCGGGTATTAACTGCTACTGTCAGTAACACCGCTTTGCGCTGGTTGTCGCTGAGATCCGCCAACGCCTTGATGCGCAACAAAGCCGCGTTTGCTGCCAGTAACTCTTCCTGCGGTAATCGTTCAACAAAATAATGTGTGACTGGATCGAATGTCTGCTGAGGATCACGGAGAAAGCGGAAGAAAACGTACGGATTAATCTCAGCATTCAACACGCCTACCAATACTCGGCGAATATCGCCTTCCGCACCATCAATCCAGATACCGGCAGCTTTTTGGCGATTTAATTGCAGATGATATTCATTCAAAGCGGGTTCAAGAATATCCAGATCTTGCTTAATGGTGGTGACACTCACGTCAACCGCTGCCGCTAACGCCGTCATTGTTTCCGGACCGTTGGCATTCAGCAACCGTAATGTTAAAGCACTTTGTCGTTGGCTAGGATCAAATGTCACCACCTGATCCTGTTTTGCCAAAGTCGCGGTTAAGGTAGCCAAATCATTGGTATCCCCGACCAACCGATACGTGCTGCCAGTGCCTTTATCGAGTTTTAAACCGATTGTGGCGATGTCACTTTCCAATTGCGAAAGCTCACGGTAAATGGTCCGACGGCTGACACCCAGCTGCCGTTCCAGCTCATCTCGGCTAACACCGGCGGGCTGACTCATCATGAGTCTGATCATTTCCTGTTCACGATTCGTTAGTAACATATTTTTCGCCTCAAGCGGCCGCAACACCGACCGAACTTATTTCATCTTCTCAATAAGCTTATCATAGTTCGTTGCGTTCAAGAGGCCATCAACGGTGTAGACCTGAACATTGGCAAACTGCAATTTAACGCGACGTGCTGTTTCTTTCGAAGCAATAATCAGCACATTGTCCTTGTCATCAATCTCGCCGATTGCGACATTACGAACTTTCACGTCTTTATTCAGTTTCCGTAATTCAGCACGGAATGTCGCCTGTGCCATGGTTGCGGAACCAATGTTTTGATCATGATGCAGGAAGTCAACTTCGGTAATCTTATCGAGATCAAGTTCCTTTAATTCGTCTTCCGGTGTTTCTTGTTTAGCTTTAGACGTCTCAGTTGCTGGCATTGCCTCGTCAGTACCGCCAACTGCTTCAGCCTTCAAGCTTGCGATGATTTCATCATACTTCGGACTGTTCAGGAAATTATCAACCGCAATATGAGCGGCATCAGGTGTCTTGTCCTTAGCCCGATCAGCTAATTCTTCTTGTGTCACAACCAGCAGTCCTGGCTTGTCTTGCAGGTTACTGATTGCTGTGTTGGTAACCGAAAGATCCAGGCCTGCCTTCTTTACCTTGTCGCGCAAGATGGAAGCACCCATGGCACTGGAACCCATGCCGGCATCGCAAGCAAAGATAATCTGCTTAATGCCCTTGGCGGCTGACATCACATCTTTAGCTGCCGCAACATTTTGCTGACCCTTAGCTTCAGCCTTCATGGACTTCATTTTGGCTTCGCTTTCGGCTAATTCGTCACCGCTTGCGCTCTTATCGCGGCGTAAAATGACAGCCGAGATCAGGAAAGAAACAAGTGTAGCACCTGTGACACCAACAATTAAACCAATATAATTCCCAATGTTAACCGGTGACATTGCGAATAATGCGAAGATAGAACCTGGAGATGGTGAGCTCTTCAAACCAACATTGAAGATGGAGAAAAGTGTCGTCCCAGTAACACCACCAGCCATAACAGACAGGAACAGTGCTGGCTTCATCAAAACATATGGGAAATAGATTTCGTGAATCCCGCCAAGGAAGTGAATGATGATGGCGGAAGGTGCGGAACCTTTAGCAGATCCCTTACCAAACAGCGCAAATGCTAACAAAACACCAAGGCCTGGACCTGGATCAGGTTCCAGTAAGAACAGGATTGACTTACCATGTTCGGCTGCCGCCTGAATCCCAAGCGGTGTCAAAATCCCCTGATTGATCGCATTATTTAGGAACAAAATCTTTGCGGGTTCAATAAAGACGTTTGCTACCCACAACAACCCGTGATTGATAATCCAATCAACCCCAGTTGCCATGCCGTTAGTCAACGTAGAAATAATTGGACCCATTAGGAAGAAGCCAACGATTGCTAGCAACATCCCAATAATGCCGGCACTAAAGTTGTTGACCAACATTTCAAAGCCTTGTTTGATCTTATCTTGAAAACGGTCGTCCCACTTCTTAATACACCAGCCACCAAGTGGACCCATCACCATTGCGCCAATAAACATTGGCACATCAGTACCGACGATGACCCCCATGGCAGCAATCGCACCAACAACGCCGCCACGATGACCTGCCACCATCGAACCGCCTGAAAAAGCGATCAGTAATGGTAACAGATAAGTTACCATTGGCGAAATCATTTTTGCGAGCTGAGCGTTTGGATACCAACCACCTTTAAGAAAGATGGCTGTAATAAGACCCCAAGCAATAAAGGCACCGATGTTTGGCAACACCATGCCAGAAAGCTTGGTTCCGAATGATTGCATACCGGCTTTCAGATTAAATTTCTTTTTTTCTGCTGCCGGCGTGTTTGCTGTTTTTGCACCCAAGGCAAACACACTCCTTTCCCTTATTTACAAGTATTATTGTAACCGCTTCATGTAATCGCTGACAAAAGCTTCTTTGGCACAGTTGTCTGTGCCAAACATTCAGGTTGAATCCCCAGCTAACAGTTTACTAAGGAAAGCATCTGGTTTAAAACCATAACAGTGTACGTTAACTGTTTCACAAGTTATGGAAAACGCTACCGCTGTCTACTTTTTTGCTCGCATCATACTGAGGACGCTGTTATCTGATGTTGTTATCTACTATATGTCAGTTGTGCCTGACGCCCTATCGACTCAGCATAAACACAGAAAATCAAAATTTTCGGCATTACGGTATAGACCACTATTGACATGGAGGTTTTTTGATGCTACATTGGACTAGACCAGATAGGGGGATATCAATGATGGATGTAAAAATTTTTGATAACGATACAGAAGCAGGCAAGTACGCATTTGATTTGATCAAGCAAGGTATGGATAACGGTGCCAAAGTGCTCGGCTTGGCTACCGGCAGCACACCAGTCACCATGTACAAAGCAATGGTTAATAGTGATGTTGATTTCAGCAACATGACTTCCATTAACTTGGATGAATATGTTGGGTTGGCTCCAGACAATGACCAGAGCTACCGTTACTTCATGCAGAGTAACCTCTTCGACAAAAAGCCATTCAAGGAAACCTTTGTTCCAAACGGCTTGGCTAAGGATCCTGAAGAAGAAACCACGCGTTACAACAAAGTAATCGCAGACCATCCGATCGACATCCAAGTACTTGGCATTGGCCGTAACGGTCACATTGGCTTCAACGAACCCGGTTCACCATTTGACGCAGAAACCCGCAAAGTACCGCTGACCCAAAGCACCATTGACGCTAACGCCCGGTTCTTTGCAAGTGAAGATGACGTACCTCGCTACGCCTACTCCATGGGGATCGGCTCAATCTTGAAGAGCAAGAAGATTTTGCTGTTAGCCTTTGGCGAAAACAAGGCAGATGCTGTCAAAAAAATGATTGAAGGCCCTGTCACTAACGATGTGCCAGCGTCCGCACTGCAAAAGCATTCAGATGTTGTTGTCATCTTGGACAAAGCAGCTGCAAGCAAGCTGAGCAAGAAATAAGCTATTTCTTTCAATCAGCTGAGATGAAACAGGCCGATGCTCATCGGCCTGTTTTTTTATGGAAGTGTGGCTAACCCATTTAGAAAACGGCGTGTAAGCAGCCTTGGCTGTGATGACCGGGTTTTGGTCATGACCCCCTTGCAAGCAGGTTTCCGGGCTGACAAGCGTGTGAATCCCTTTCACCCCAGTAGTATCCGTCTTTTCCTGTAAGCGTTTCGATTTCTTGCCCTCTGCCGTGCGTATTCCATGGTAGAATGAGGCCATCACAACATTTAGTAACGGAGGAAATTATGTACAAAGCTGTCGTTTTTTTTGATTTAGATCAAACGCTGCTCAATGATGACAAACAGGTGCCACCCGAAAATGTTGCTGCGCTCAAAGCCCTTGAAGCCAACCAGATTCTGCCGGTCATTGCGACTGGCAGAAATTACTACGAACTGGCTGACATTATGGCAGCAACTGGGGTCCGCAGTGCAATTGCTGCTAATGGTGGTGACATTTTTCTTGACGGCGATCACATTTTTCAAAGTGTGATTGGCGAGCCGCAACTCACCCGTTTTCTCAATACGAGTGCAGCACAAGACATTCAAGTTGCCATGTACAACAGTGAAGCATCGGCGCTGACCGGCCATAATCAGCTCACAACCGATAACTATGCGCAGGTGCGGCAAACACCGCCGCCGGTCAAGCCATCTTTCTACGAGCATGAAGCAATCTGTATGATGTTAATGTTTGTACCATGGACCGATGCAGGTGACCAGATTGGGAAACAATTCATCCAAGATTTCCCAGAAATGACGTTCTACCGCAACTCGCATTATACGTTTGATGTTGTCAATCATGGCATTTCCAAAGGCAGTGGCATGGCCATCCTGTTAAATCAGCCATCCTTACGTGGTCTGCCAACTTACGCATTTGGCGACGGTTATAATGACATTCCGTTGTTGCAAGCAGCTGACACCGGAATTGCGATGGGGAACGCTTATCCAAAAGTTGCGGCTGTTGCGGATTATCAAACGGACGATTATCGCGAAAACGGTATTCCAAATGCACTTGCACATTTTAACTTGATTTAATTTTTAATGCGTAAAAACACATCAATATTAGCCTATTGGTGTGCTTTTTTTATGGCGCTTATCCAGCAGCATTTTCCGCTAAATTTCGGTTGACTTTGCAAACGTATGTTCCCATAATAATAAGTGTGAACTGTGAACTTAAAAATTTAATTTTAGGTGCAAAAACACTGTCATATTAAGGTTTGTAACACTTGCTATACCGTGTTGGCCAATTAAAGTCAAGACCGCGGCAGCGCAAATTTTCTGCTATACTCAAAGCATGCTGTGCGTTATTTGGGCGTGGTCGAAACACCGATCAATAATCGTACAACAGCGCAAAATCTGCTGATGGAGGGGTCTCTCATGTTAGAACAATCGACAATGCATCCGGTGGTTTGGATCAATCAACATACTTATATCAGTATCGTCAAAAATGCGGATTATAATTTAGAAGTCTGGGAGATTACCGACGAAAATCGGCAGCATCGGATGGCCCGGATGAATTACAAATATCACCGTGATAACTTTGCCGGATTCATCTATCGACTCTTCCCACAGATCGACTTGATTCAAATTCACAACATTCAAAAGAAGATCAACCCGTATTTCGACTTAGAGGTTTAGAGGTGTACACATGGATAGTCTGGTTATTCAGCTTCTGATCATGGTCGTTGTTGCTTTGCTGGTAACACTGCTCGTCATTTTTTCAGAATGGCGCGCTAAAAATTTTAAAGCTTGGCAACTCGGTGTTCAATCGGTTGTCGCCGTGGTCTTACTGGGCGTTGGTATTAGCCTGCTAACAGTTAGATGAGGCAACTTGGTAAAACAGCCAAGTCTGTTCTGAGGCTGGCACACTTGAGCTTTCAACATGTTGCAGGATTTAAAAAAATTATTATTCACTATATAGTTGGTCGCTTTGCGTTATAAAGCGGCCTTTTCGTTTGGTTACACGTGGAACAAAAGGCCTTCTTCTCGTCTAATATGACCCAAGAACCGCAATATAATGGATTTTATTTTTGGCATCGGATGATTGGCCTTCGCAGTTGATGCCATTGATCACTACTTTTCTTCAAAATTAAATGACTTGGCTGATGCCCTCCCTCTTTATGCAACACCCTTTAGCAAATAAAACGCGCAAAATACAGCATTCGAATTCCTTGAAGACGACCCAAGATGTTAAAATTCGACATCGCATTTGTCGCAAAATTGACCATTTTGATGTATTAAAATCCGAATACCCGCGAATTGAAGCAATTTTAAGCCTGTCAAAATAAGGACACTTTTCCGCCAAATAGCGTTTTTATTAATGGACGTCATCCAATTCTATCCGTATACTTGCACCAACAAAGCGATTAGGGAAGCACTTTCAGGAGGGGCAAGTATGAATAAAGGACGATCAAAGGGTAAAGGTATTTCGCAACGCATGGTGATCATTGGCATTGGTGCATTAGCCATGATTGGCGTCACCGTTTTTTTCCTAGTCACATCCAAAAAACCGACATCATCACCCGCACCGACAACGATAGCCACCTTCCAAGTGAAGAAGCATGAGTTACGAGTTCCGGGACAGGTACAGGCCGTACGTACGCAAAAAATCGACATTCCTGAAGGCACCGTCCAAAACATGACGGTTAAAAATGGCGATAGTGTGACGCTTGATCAACAACTTTTGACGGTTTACAAGCCTGACGTACAAGCAAAAATTGATGAAGCTTCACGTGCGCTTGAAAAACAACAACGCAGTCAAGCCACACTTGATCAGCAAATCAGCCAAATCAAAGCTACTTTAAGTAAGACCGCCGCCGATGATCCACAGAAGTCCGTCTTGCAGACACAACTTGATGAGGCGCAGAATAATCGCCAAGATTCGGCTGATGCCATCACCCAATCGAATCAGGATATCGCTAAATTAAAGCAAAGTCTGAATACGGTGGTTAAGGCTCCCTTTGCAGGTCGGCTGTACATTGACTATCAAGCAAATGGCAGTCAGACCATCACGGAAACCTCGGCTGAAGTTGAAGCCGTTGGTGAGGTCTCCGAATTTGATTATTCAAGTGTTAAAATCGGTCAATCTGCAACCGTACAGGCGCTGGCAAGCAAAACAAAGCAAGCGACAGACATCAATTTTATTAGCAGTGATCCGGCTAAATCCAGCAAGCCGAATCTCGCCAAGTATGAACTCACGACGAAATTACGTGACGGCTTTTTAAACGGCCAATCCATCACCATCACGATTCCCCTAAGCGGTTTGTTAATTCCCAAAGAAGCGGTTAAGGACGGGGCCGTTTTCAAAATCGTCAATAAACGCGCCATCCGAACTAAAGTAACCTATGTGGCAAAAGACGATATGTATGAAGTCTCAGATGGCCTCAGCAGCGGCGACCGCATTCTTCAAAAACCCGACAAAACAATCAAAGACGGGGCGAAGGTGAACGTTGATGATTGATTTACGGCATGTCAACAAAAGCTATCTGCAAGGCGACACAGCCTTCCCGGTGCTTAAAGATATCAACTTACACATTGATGAAGGCGAGTTCGTCGCAATTATGGGCCCGTCTGGCTCTGGCAAAACCACATTAATCAATATTATTGGCTTCCTTGATACAGCTTTTGAGGGCGACTACCTTTTTCAAAACGAAAATGTCGCCGCCTTTAATCGCGCCACTGCGTCAAAAATGCGAAATCAGCATGTCGGCTTTGTCTTTCAAAATTTCAGCCTGATCAATAACTTGAACATTTTTGAAAATGTCCTTATTCCTCTGAGTTATGGTGGCAATCGACGAAGTGATGTTAAAGACAAAATCACTGAGTTGCTGCATTCTGTTGGCCTAGTCGATGTTGAAACGAAATTACCGCGCAATTTATCTGGCGGCCAGCAGCAGCGGGTGGCAATCGCTCGTGCCCTTGCAAATTCGCCGCAATTCTTAATTGCCGATGAACCGACCGGCGCCTTAGACAGCCATACTTCGGCAGAGATCATGCGACTCTTTAAAACACTCCATCAACAAGGCGTGACCATCATTATGGTGACGCATGATGAACACGTGGCGCTACAAAGTGATCGCATGATTAAAGTATTAGACGGGCAGATCATCAGTGACACGGAGGTTAGCCATGCGAATAACTGAATTAATTCGAATTTCTTTCCGTGCGCTAACCGCTAACAAACGCCGCAGCCTCCTAACCATGCTTGGCATTGTCATCGGTATCACTTCTGTTGTAACCATCATGGCACTCGGTAACGGTATCAAAGCTGCCACACTCAAAAATTTGCAAACTGATCAATCTGGCCAACAAACGGCTGAAATCACCTTCCTTCCTGAAAGTAGCACTGCCTCCACGGCTGGTTTTAAGGAAGATGATGTGGATCTCGCCTATCAAACCGCTCCAGACAAAATCAAAAAAGTGACTATCAAACATGAAAAAGAGCGCCTACAACTGAATGGTCAGTTAGCCAATCAAGATACGATGCTATCTGCCACACTTGTTACATCCATGCCTAAAGTGCAACTTGCAGCTGGAAACAAATTAACTACCGATTCCTTACAAACAGATGGACATGATGTGCTTTTGTCGAAAAAGTTAGCTAAAAAGGTCTTTCATGGCAATGCGGCCGCGTTGACGTCATCTGTTTTTATCGGGAAGCGAAGTTACAACATTGTTGGTATTTTCAACACGCCTAAAGAGTCCTATTCAGCTTTAGATGTTGACGTTTTAATTCCTGAAAAGGCTTATACCGCTGGCCAGTTAAACCCAGGAGGGCAAAAATTGGCCATCACCTTCCAACGTGGCAGTGACATTTCCCAGTTGGCAAACGCCATCGTTCGTCAGTTGAAGAAATCTGGTACTGAACGCCGCAATGGCTCGTACCAATATTTTGATTATGGTGAATTACTAAAAGGCATCGGTAATGTGATCAGCGGGTTAACGTTGTTCGTCGGGGCCATTGCGGGTATTTCGCTACTGATCGCAGGTGTCGGTGTCATGAACATGATGTACATTTCCGCCTCCGAACGTTCACAGGAAATTGGCATCAGAATGGCCGTTGGCGCTACCCCGGCAGAAATTATGAAACAGTTTCTGTTAGAGTCAGTCATGCTGACATTAACCGGCGGCGTTGTGGGTCTTGTTCTCGGTGGCTTGATTGCCTGGATGATCACAGCATTCTTGCCATTTAAGCCCGTCATAACGCTTGGTTCCATCATCGGCACCTTTGCAATTTCCAGCATTGTCGGCATTGTTTTTGGCATCCTGCCAGCTAAAAGTGCTGCCAATAAGAACTTGATCGATATTCTGAAATCATAAAAATGCTCCCATCTAAGTGGTAGTATGAAGCTTTCTATTTCTACATTGAAAGTTCTTGAACCAACGAAAAAAACGGTTAGATCTGCGAGATCTAACCGTTTTTTATACGCTATTACTGCTACTGCTTTTAGCCAAAAGACGTCATTGCTGAAGACATCATTCCGAGCGCTTCTTATTGCGAGCCCCTGCTAACCCAAACAAGCTCGCTATGCTAGTCAAGATCAGCCCAACAATAGACAAATCATTCGCCGATGTATCACCTGTTTGCGGTAGCTGATGAGTCGTTTTCACAGGTGTTTGCTGATTAATTGACAGACTAGGTCGACCAGTAACACTCGGCACTTTGCCTGTCTCATGACCAGTACTCGTACCGGTATTTGTGCCAGTGCCGGTATCTGTACCAGTACCTGTATCAGGAAGCGGCCCTGATTTCGCAACGATTTCAAAGACCGCTTGCTGGGTATCGACATTTTCAAGCAGATAATTTGGCAGCAACGCTTGGATACGCTTGAGGCCGCCTGCGCTAAGTGTCACGGCGTAACGACCAACAACAATTGGGGCAATACCATCAGCAAAAGCCAAGTCACTGTCTTCAAGTATGATGTGACTACCATCCGTAAAAATCAATTCGAAATGTTGAGCATTCAGTTCTCCAGGTTGGCCATCATAGATTTTTTGCTGCATGCCGCTGAGCTGTCCTGACAAAACCGCGGGTGTGATCGTAATGGTACCATTCATTGTTGTGTCGTTAATTTGATAATTAGGACCAAGTGCAACCAGCACTTTAGCAATGCCACTAGCACTTAATCGATACGTGTAGGTGCCAACATTAACGCTATCATTGGCAACATCTATATCTGCATTCGTTAAGGCGACTGTTTGTGCACCAGTTGGTCGTTGAACTGTTACCAGTAATCCACTAGCTTGGCTTGCTCGGGTAACCCCGTCATACTGGAAATGACCATTATTAACGGTGGCCACGACTGTCAGTGGCGTGATGGTGATCGTGCCGGTCAATGCGTTCAAATCGGTTTCATTAAGTGCATAGTTGGTGCCGGCTGCTGCTTTCAACTTCGCTATTCCTGAATGACTAAGATGATAATGATACGTGCCAGTTGTCGTGTTATCGCCGTCAACAACAATGTCCTGCGTCGTCAATGCAACAGTTAGCCTAGCAGTCCCGCGCGAGAGGTAAACGACGCCATTGAGACCTGACGCTTCACTTGCCCTTGTACGACCATCATAAACAAATGTCGTATCATTTACCGTTGCAGTTCCTTCAGCCGGGGTGATCGTAATAATACCCATTAATGCTGCTAGATCATCTGCTTTCAATTGATAATTTGGTCCAGCTACTTGTTGAAGTTTCATGATGGCGTCAGTACTTAGCCGGTAGTGGTAACTGCCAACATTGACACCATCATCAGCAACCACGATATCTGAAGCGTCTAACTTAATTGATGTTGTATCGTCGCCAAGCTTAACCACTGCTGTTAACCCTTGAGCCTGACTCGCCTTTGTTTGGCCATCATACATAAATGAACCATCATTCAAATCAGCGGTTGTTGTTGCCGGTGTAATGTTAATGTTGCCCGTCAATTTTGCTAATTCTGAAACTGTTAACTGATAGTTGCTGCCGACTGCCTGTTGTAGTTTTGCTATACCGGTGGCGGTCAGCGTGTACCGGTAACTCTCAACATTCACACCGTCATTGCCAACAACAAAGTCGGCTGGCGCCAAGATTACTGGCACCGTTGCACTGCCAACTGTGACGTTTGCAGTCAAGCCTTGTGCCTGACTTGCCTTCGTCTTCCCATCATAAACAAACGATGTGTCACTGAGATTTACGGCACCTTCAGCTGGCGTAATCGTGATCGTACCAGTCAGTTTTGCCAGTTCAGAAGCGTCTAACTGATAGTTGCTGCCGACTGCCTGTTGTAGTTTTGCCATACCGGTGTTTGTAAGGCTGTACTGGTAACTCCCAACATTCACACCATCATTGCTAACAACAAAATCCGTTGACGTCAAGGTTACTGGCACCGTTGCACTGCCAACTGTGACCTTTGCGGTCAAGCCTTGTGCCTGACCGGCTTTCGTCTTCCCATCATAAACAAACGAAGTATTGGTCAGAGTTGCGGTGCTTGCTGCAGGCGTAATCGTGATTGTACCAATCAATTTTGCCAGCTCAGAAGCATTTAGCTGATAATTGCTGCCGGCTGCCTGTTGTAGTTTTGCTATACCGGTGGCGGTCAGCGTGTACTGGTAACTCCCAACATTCACACCATCATTGGCAACAACAATGTCGGCGGACGTCAAGATCACCGGCACCGTGACATTGCCAATTGTGACATCGCCGGTCAAACCTTGTGCCTGACTTGCCTCCGTCTGCCCGTCATAAATAAATGAGTCATCACGCAACTCCGCAGTGCCTTGTGCTGGTGCAATCGTAATCGTGCCTGTTAAGCTGCTCAGCAAGTCACTTGGCAACTGATAATTGGTATTCAACGCCTGCTTGACTTTCGCTACACCACTCTGACTCAGTTGATATTGATAATCACCGACATTGACGCTGTCCGATCCCACCACAATATCAGTCGAGCTAAGATCAACAACTGTCGTGCCAGAACCGGCCGTTAATGTTAACTGCAATCCTGAAGCCTGACTAGCAGTCGTTTTGCCATCATATACAAATTGTGTCCCATTAACAGTTGCAGTTGCAGTGGCAGGTGTGATCGTGATAACCCCTGGGTGAGTATTGATATCTGTCTGATCAATCGTGACTTCATCACCCAAAATCGCTTGAATACGTGTCAATCCACTACCATTAAGAAGATATCGATACGTACCTACATCTGGTGAGTCTGCTTCAACAAGTGAAATATCTGTCGAAGTCAAATCAATGGCTTGCTGTGAGCCATCACTCAAAGTCACATTAAGAACCAGTTTTGGCGCCTGACTGGCCAATGTCATGCCATCATAAGTGAACCCACTATTATTCAACTGACCTGTAGCTGTGAGACCGATGATAAGTTGTGCCGTACTCGTACCGGTAAAATTATAGTTAGCCGCTGACTCACCAGCACCATTTGTCAATTCAGCAATCCGCGCCCATGCCGCCTTTGAAAGTTCAACACGGTAGACACCCGTTTTCGCCAATGCATCAGCAGCAATCTGGTTGCCAGATGCATCAAAAAAATTAAGGTCACTCAGTTGTAAAGCACCAGCATTGAAGCCATTCCCAAGACTCAGAGAAAAGGCCGTCAGATCCACCGTAATCGGTTGACCCGTCGCAGTTGCCGTTTGAGTACCAGTCAACGAATATGACGCCGCCAGCCGTTGATTATAAAAAATTTTAGCTGAGCCACTTTCAGCCCCATACGCGTAAGTGACTGTATACCAAGTCACCTGATCACTAGGCACACTGCCTGTGACAACACCGTCTCTATCTTTAGAGGCGATCACAGCCCCGTTCTGGTCCGTTACAGTCCAAGTCAAATCGCTAAGTGGTATCTCAATGATCTCAGTGCCATTCTTTTTCACTGCGCCGCCAAAGTTCAGTTCTGGTTTCCAAACCTGACCCGTGAAAAGGTTAATGTCATGGGCATGGATAACGGGGTCATTCAGATGAACCTTGTAAAGACCAGTGTACGTTGTGCCATCTGCCGCCTTTAATGACCAATTAAAACTGAATTGTTCAGTTCCCGCAGGCATCGTAAAGGATTTTGTCGCGGTATTAAAGGCCACGCCGGTTCCCTGAATATTCGAAACCACAATTTGATCCTGACTGACACCTGAAATCGCCACACTAAATAGATCACGCAAACTAACATGAGCAGAATCTGTATAGGCGTCGGCATTTTGATTTAGAGCATCCGGGGTCGTCGGCACAGCCGTCGCGGCATGCAAAACTGTGATCCGGTTATTGGAAAACGCCTCTTGGTCAATTGTCGGTGTCCCAGCAATCGCCACTTCAGGAATCAGATTAGCATTAAAAGCTTTAGCACCAATGGCAGTCACACTCGCTGGGATATTGAGCGCATTTAAGATGATGTTTGCTTCAAACGCCTCTTGGCCTATTGTCTGCAGACCTGTCCCCAAGGTTAAGTTGCTAATTGAGTTATAGACAAACGCATATTTGCCAATCGCGGTGACACTATCCGGCACAGCCAAACCATTTTGAATCTTATTGTAGCCAAAAGCACTGTCGCCAATTGTCTGTAACCCGTCATTTAAAGTTAGTGCCGGGATTTTGTTGCCGACAAACGCCGCATTTTTAATTATCTTCAAATTTGGTGGCAACACAATTGCATTGTTAATCGTATTATAGGCAAAAGTACTGTCACCAATTGACTCAAGTGCTGTTGCCCGACTGAAGTCAACATTTTGCAACGGTCCAAACTCAGTAAAAGCTAGATCACCAATTGTCTGTAGATTAGGACCAAATGCTACTTGGATGAGGTGTCCACCGTAAAAAGCTTGATCCCCAATTTGTTCAAGTGAGTCTGGTAAATTAATCGCCGTCGCACTGGAAAATGTGAATGCCTGAAAGCCCAATGTTGTCAGCCGACTATTGTCTGCGATTGCAACCGTCCCTAGTTTTGACCCATAAAAAGCCGATCCATCAATGACGCTGATGTTCGCCGGTATTGTCAGCGTCGGAATTTGATTGCCAGGATTATCCTGCCCATTAATGTCAGGCAGGTCCTTCATGTTTTGGATAAATTGAAAAGCGCCGCCTGTAATCGTCTGAACATCAGGACCAAACATCAGATTATCCGTGAAGAGATGGAAGAAGGCTTGGTTGCTAATCGTTGCTGCATCGACGGTCACATTCGTAATGCGTGCATAGCCAAAAGCAGTTTCAGCAAGCGTTGTTGCCTTGCCGCCCAGCGTCAGCGATGTAGCCTTAGTACCGTAAAAGGCATTCTTACCGATCGTCGCTGATCCTGCCACATTAATCGTCTCATTAATGGTTTCGTAGGCAAACGCCGCTTCGCCAATATTAGCAACTTCATCATCCAACGTCAGCGACTCGGCCTTAAGCCCATAAAAAGCATTTTGACCGATTGTTGCCGGACCTGCGACACTGACCGCACCAGTAATCGTGGCATAGGCAAAAGACGACTCACCAATGTTCCCTGCACCGTTCAATGTAATCGCACTCGCATTGACACCGGCAAAAGCCTCTTTACCAATAACAGCCGCATTATCGACGGTGATCCCACCAGTGAATTTACTATAGGCAAAGGCTGAAGCACCAATTGTCGTGACCGTAGAGGCAACATGTAAGCTAGTCAAATTACTTAAGTTAAAGAATGCAACATCCTGAATCGCAGTCACCGTATAAGCTTGACCATTATACGAGACAGTTGGCCCAATATTAATGTCGGTAAGCGTTGCACCAGAGTCATGACCCGTAACGGTTGCCGTTTTGGTTGTCTCATCAAAACTGTAAGTTAAACCGTCAACCGTTGCGTCAGTTGTCGTGGTATTGGCTGTTACTGTAGGTTGAGCAGCAGCTGTCGCAACCGGTTGGGCTTGGCTACTGGCCGACTGCTGTGCACTGGAAGCTTGGCTGTTCGCGGCTGAAGATGCTGCTGTTTCACTAGCAGTAGCAGCCTGTGTAGCAGCTTGGTCTGCAGCCGCGGTTGATTGAGCCGCCCCAGACCCCGAGGCCACCTGTGCCGAGGTTGCTGAGGCTACCTGTGACGCATCAGTTGTCTGTTCAGGGACAGCCGGCTGACTCGTAAGTGTTTGCGCTGCTGATGAACTGGATGTTTGACTGCTAGCCGCGCTCGCCGCAGATGAAGCCTTGACAGCCTCGCCGGAGTTAGTAGCATTCACAGCATTGCTTGATGTTGTCGCTTGATCACTAGTCACCGCACTTTGAGATGTCGCTGGCTCCGCTGCCTGTGACGTTGCCGTTACTTGTGTCTGTGGCGAGCTTGTATCCGCCTTAACTTCATGACCTGGTTGAAAAAAGGCTGGTATAAACAGTAAAGCAGCTCCGGCAATAAGCCACCGCTTTTTTGCTTTATACATCCGAAAACGGACATGAACCGTCTGTTCCGCCTGTCGAGCCAATTGAATCCGTTTAGAATCTAGTTTCAAGATCATGATCCTCCTACAGCCATGTTAATAGCGATTCCCGTCACGACGCTTAACGAACCATCTTAGAAACGATGATTCACTTGGAAACAGTAAGCGTGTAGAATCTGTTTTTCATTATATAACTGATTTTATTAAAAAAACGGAAAATTCCGTAGCCAATTTTCAGAAAATAATTTTATAAATATTGCGATAGAATCAGTCTGAAACCGGCATTAACTTAAGTGTTTGTTTTTTAATGTATCGCCGATCCTCTGTTGTTTCTGCAAATCAGCTGCATCTTCGCTCACAATAAAAAAACACGATGTTGGTCAACGATCCATCGTGTCTTTTGACAAGTATCTTTTTAGAGCAGACCCTACTTACCAATTTTGGCGCAGCTGCTTCTTTTAATCGTGCCGGACTCATCAGCAACTCGTTTCGCTCGTAACCTTAAACCCCTGCCTGGGACCTTGGCCACATTCACCACACCAACAATAGATCAATGAATTGTTAACTCGCTTAAGTTGAGCTTCTGACCACACTTATCTTCAAAGCTTTTCATCATTCTATCAGTATATTTTTAATTAAGATTCGTTTGTTTGCATTCTAAACAAATGGCAAGCATTTTGTTGTAATCGTAACAACAAGGCTTTGCAGATTGTTTTCATTTTCTAGTTGACTTCATACAGAACATCGCGTATGTTAAAAATTATCACATAAGATGAGATTTACATGAGAGGAGTTTTGTCGATGAAGTTAGATTTGGAACTACGCCCTGGGGCAAATCGTTTTGTGAGTGAGTCAGGTGCCTTGGCATACTTAGATACGATCTTAGCGGATTTTAATCAACCAGTTGTGATTACCGGCGAAAAAAGTTTTGCTGCTTTCGCCAAGGTTTATCCCGGCGAACTGAGCCTGCCAGTCTACCATTACGACGGCTCCGCCAGTGATGAAAATGGCCACGAACTTGCACAGGAAATCGGTCATGCTGATGCCGTGGTAGGAATCGGTGCTGGTCGCTTGATCGATACCGCCAAAGTTGCGGCCGAAGCCTTGGGTGCTGAGCTCATCAGCATCCCCACCTTGGCCTCTAACTGTGCGCCATTCACACCGCTTGCTGCGATTTATCATCCGCAAGGTCATACCTTTAGTTACGTTGAATATTTTAAAAAATCTGCCTATATTACTTTGGTAGACTATAACCTCTTATTGTCCACCCCACATGATTTCTTTGTTGCTGGAATTGGCGATACCTTGGCCAAATGGTATGAGATGGACGGCATTACCCGTGATAAAGTGGATCAGTTAAAGGCATACGGCCAGTTGAGTCGTGCCGCGGCCAAAACGATTCAAAAGATTCTCTTTAAAGATGCTGAACAGGCCTTGGCCGATTTGGATGCCGGCCGCGACACCCCGGCTTTTGAGGCGGTTGCCGATACCATTATCGGCTTGGCTGGTGAAGTCGGTGGCTTCGGCGGCATTGATGGTCGCGCTGCCGGTGCTCACGCCACTCACAATGGCCTCTCCTACTTCTGTCTCTTATACACATCTGACGCTGCCGACGAGCGATCTAGTGTA
>ENA-OXEH01000015-OXEH01000015.1-human-gut-metagenome-genome-assembly--contig:-NODE-15-length-48482-cov-12.1774_pt1 | contig 48482 bp, 43 predicted proteins | sample MGYA00249826_ERZ652246 | MGnify/ENA primary metagenome ERZ652246 (study PRJEB26925, sample SAMN05826497) | human gut metagenome | biome: ENVO:2100002; feature: ENVO:00000062; material: ENVO:00002003... | reverse complement strand
AGATTGCCTCTTGTCTCGTGGGCTCGGAGATGTGTATAAGAGACAGATATCGATGCGTTGCCGGTTACCGAAAAAACCGGGTTGCCATTTGCCTCTAAGCATCCCGGCATCGCGCACGCTTGCGGACATGATATCCACATGACCGTCGCCCTCGGCATCCTCAGTTATTTTGCTGAACATCAACCAAAAGATAACCTCATCTTTTTCTTCCAACCAGCCGAGGAAAGTAAAAATGGCGGCAAGCTCGCCTACGATATGGGCGCATTCACCGGCGATTGGCACATTGATGAGTTTTATGGCCTGCATGATCGCCCAGATCTACCGGCTGGGACGATCAGCACACGCCTCGGCACCCTTTTTGCCGGCACAACCGAAATCAACGTTGACCTCATCGGCAAAAGCGGTCATGCTGCCTTGCCGCAAAATGCCAATGACATGATCGTGGCGGCGGCAAGCTTCATCAGTCAGATTCAAACGGTCGTTGCCCGTAATGTCGGACCAACCGACAGCGCCGTGATTACTTTTGGCTTGATGCGCGCAGGTACGATCCGCAATGTCATTGCCGGCAGGGCACATCTCGAAGGCACTTTACGCGGCTTCACCCAGCAGCAGATTGACTTTCTGCAACAACGAATACGCGACATCGGTCAAGGCATTGCCGCCAGTTTTAACTGCCAAGTCAAAGTTGCCTTGAACCAAGGCGGCTACTATCCCGTTGAAAATAATGACAAACTCACCAAAAACTTTATTCAAGTGATGAAAGATGATCCTGACGTGACATTTGTCGATACAAAGCCTGTCATGACAGGTGAGGATTTTGGCTATCTATTAAATAAGATTCCTGGCACCATGTTCTGGTTAGGCGTCAATGACCCTGACTCACAGCTACATGCAGCCGACTTTTCACCTGACGAAGCCGCACTCGTGCCCGGTGTCACCGCCGTTGTGCACTTTCTTGAACATCGAATGCTTGAAAAAGTGTAAGCCAGCACAAATTATCATTAGTAGTTACATTAAGACAGAGCGCGAACTGGCGCGGGTAGAAACCGGAACATAAGTGGCCATTGCGGCCAAGGTCCTTATGTGTAGGTTTCTGGGCTGGGTAGCGCGTTTATAGGAGGGTCATCATGCAAAAAGCAGAACTGATCACCGCGATTGTGACGCCATTCAATGATCGCGACGAAATTGACTATGGCGTCATGCAGCGACTTGTCGATCATTTAATCGCAGAAGGTACTGACGGTTTTGTCGTCGGTGCTACCACCGGCGAGGGACCAACACTCAGTCATACAGAAAAAATCACGCTTTATACCCGCTTCGCCGATATGGTTCATGGCCGCGCACTTGTGATTGCTAATTCTGGTTCTAACAACACCAAAGAAACCGCCGCCTTCACTCATGAAGTTGGCGACATTGCCGGTATTGATGCCACCTTGGTTGTTGTCCCTTATTACAACAAGCCAGATCAAAACGGTATGATCGCCCATTACACAGCCGTTGCTGCAGCGGCGCAGAAGCCGATCGTCATTTACAACATTCCAGGCCGCACCGGTGTTGATATGTTACCAGCAACCGTTGCGACACTGGCGCAAAATCCCATGATTCAAGGCATCAAGCAATGCGGCAGCCTCCCTGCCTTGAGTGACATCATTGACCGTACCAAGCACGACGCTTTCAATGTTTGGACAGGCGAAGACGCCCAAGCACTCAACATCAAGACACTCGGTGGGATGGGAGTCATTTCTGTTGCAGCCCATCTTTACGCTCACAGTATCCGTGAAATGTACGCCGCACTCGATCGTGGCGACATCACCACAGTCGCCGCCTTGCAACGTCAACTGTTGCCAAAAATGGCGGCTCTATTCCATTTCCCATCCCCTGCGCCAACCAAAGCTGCACTCAATGCGCTAGGCTTTCAAGTCGGCAGCCCACGTTTACCGTTACTACCCCTGAACGCCAGCCAACAGCAGGAACTCGCCCATCTACTGGGCGTGCCAGAACTATCAGCCATTGAAGCGGAGGTGCTCGCATGATTCAGGTTCTTGTTGCCGGTTTTCGTGGTGCCATGGGTCAGAAAACAGTCAAAATGGTTCAGTCACATCAAGATTTCGCATTAAGCGCCGTTTTCGACCCTAAAATTACCGACCTTAATCCAAAAAGTTACAACTTGCCTACCAACGTGCAAGTACTCAACACCTATGACCAGCTTCATGCACACGTGGCAGATGTCTGGGTCGATTTCACCAATCCCAGCGCCGTTGCTGCCAACATTGAAGCTGCCATCAATGCCGGCATCCATCCAATCGTCGGCACCAGCGGCATGGACCCTGCTAATCAGGAACGACTGATCAAACTTGCCAATGCCAAACACCTCGGTGGCTTGATCGCCCCGAACTTCGGGCTCTCAGCAGTTCTTTTGATGAAGTTCGCACAAGCAGCTGCTGCCTACTTCCCTGATGCCGAGATCATCGAAATGCATCATCAGGACAAAGCCGATGCCCCTTCTGGCACCGCCATCGCCACCGCCCACAAAATCGCCGCCGGACGTACCCAAAAGCCATTGCCAACCATCGACAATGACGCCCGCGGCCAACGTGTCGATGACGTCCCGATCCACGCCGTTCGCCTACCCGGCTACATTGCCCACGAACAAGTCCTCTTCGGCGGCCCCGGTGAAGCCCTCACCATCCGCCAAGACTCCTTCGACCGCCAAAGCTTCATGCAAGGCGTCGCAGTCGCGATTAGTAAGGTTCAAACAGCTGATGAATTGGTTGTTGGGTTGGAGAATTTTCTATAAATTCAAAAAATGACGCGCATCACGAAACCGACTGTGGGCTTGGGATGCGCGTTATTTTGATGTTCAAAAGTTGATAGAGATATTGTTTGCTTTTATGGCAACACCTAGTTTTATTCAGTAAAATGGAGAGACAAGAGCATGAGTGAAAAAAGGCCACTGATCGAGTTATTGGTCGTTTCAAGGTTCATCGAACTGGTGAGTTGTTTAGTTTAACTGTACCAGATGATGTAGCAATAAATGAAGATGACGAATTTCTTTTATTAATCAGCACTGATGGCACTTTAAAGTACATTTCCAAGCATATCAATCTATGGCACACGAATGACATCAAAATTCTTCATTTCAAGGAATTAAAAAAAAAGAGATTGGTATGGCAACTGAAGGACTTTTCAAAAACGCGAAAATATGACTAAAAGCATCCGCCAATGCAGCAGCTTCTGCATAGTTACTACAGGATAAAATCGCTCGTTTCGATGAAAGGCGCCTTGCATCTTTAATACCGGCTTTCCTTAATCCCGTTTCTCCGATAATCAATCGCCACAACCATATTGGCTATCCATGATCCCCCAAGAAGCAGTAAATTAATCAACTGAAGTAACGGTCCAATATAAGGATTTTGCAGGATGTCACCGGCTAGCGAAAATGCCGACTGCACCGACTGAACCAACCAAAACAGACCGCTAAGATATCCTATTTGAATAAGCGTGATACCCAGTGCAATGATACTGCCCAAAGCGCTGACTTTTCTTTTCTTAACTAGCACCAGCATTGTGATCACCAGTGTGAATACCAAAACGGCAGCAATCAAAGCAACTACAATTGCTGGTGTATACATCATTTGTAGTTGCTTAACAAGCACTGTATTGGAAGCATCAATTTTATACGAGACTCCAAATTGAAAGACATTTGAAAAGTTTTGTGTAATCAAAAAAATCGAAAAAACAGCAGATGTTACTGTTGCTATCAAGTTAAAAACGTAAGCGTTTGCCATTGGCTTTTTCATTGTCGTCGTCTCTCTTCTAAGAAATCCTCTTAATTTAAGTTTGACTAGCCGTAAGAAACATCACTAAACAATCAGTTCCTTCATCATACCATGGCCTCTTTTCGCTGGGGACAGCATTATTTCCTACAGCTTATGATATAGTTAATTATAAGCAATTGCTACACTCGTCACCCATTGATCCATCGTCATTTCATATCCAAATCGAGAGGCCTCCGTCGTGAAAAAACGCGTGTCGGTTCTGCTAATTAGCTTTTTAACCGTCTTCTTTTTAGTGCCGCGACAATCAGCCTTATCCAAGACTAATACGGATGAAACGAAACCGTCTATCGTGAAAAAGGTAAAGGTAACGACCGGCAATAACGGCCTTAAACTTAGCTTCCATGCCCAGCCAAATACCAGCTATACATTGAAAGATTTGAATAACAATCAATTGGCTGCTGGGACGGTTAAAAAGGGCACGGTGAGCTTAAACCGACTGCGACCCACCTCAACAAAACTGATTTTGAAAACTTCACGTCACCGCCATACTAGCAAAAAGATCATTCCTCTACCTGAATCATACGAAATTCCGCGCCGATCAGTTTATCGAAAACCGGTTGCTATTGGTAGCAAGATAACTTATTACGGTGCTAACAACCAACTGCTATTTACGATCCAAACCAAGTATCTACCTAACACACCTCAAAATAAGATCGGCATTTCGCTCACTTTCCATAACTATCATTACGCCATTCCGCTGACGTTTTCCCCAACAAATTTCACTGCCTATTCAGACAATCAACAAGTCGCGCTGCAGCCGCAGTCACCGCTTCCGATGATCAAGTCGAATGAAGAGAAAACTATCAACTTTTTGATTGATGTTCCTCGAGAAAAGGCCATTCAAAATGGTTTCACGTTTGACAACTCTGACTTAACGTTACCAATTAATTTTTATTTTTAATAACCCTTTTCACCCATATGAAAAGCCCGGCCGTTACCACCTGCAACAGTAACCCAAACACTTGGGTCAATACAGACCAGCCATAAACAGTAAATGGTTTAAAGTAGGTTGAGAATGGCAGGTTGCCAGCATATAACGTCAGTAGATTTAGAAGCAATGATAAAAACTGGGAGAAAAACAGTATGCGCCACATCTTCTTTGTCTCCTCCCTCATAATTAAGCATATTGATAGAGATATGCTTAATTGCAACAAAAAGTATATCAATACAGGGCCGTCAGAAATATACTGGTAATCTAACAACAGTGCGATACCGGCATACGGAAGTGCATTTAGAATGAGGCAAATGAGAGCTTTCATGAGTTTGTTGGACTCCTTCAACTTTGTGTGTTTTTCATACTAGCTTAATTTGTATGCCCATCATACTGTCCACAAAGACTTATACGCAATTAGTTCAGCCATTAAACTATTGGTTAAGTACTTAATTCGTCCCACCAATGCTCCGCGCCAATTGTCCAAAACCAGCCAGCGCCCCTTCTTGCACCTGTTCTGGCGATTCTGGCTCATCTTGCGCCAGCCAGACGCGCAGAATATTCGTGAAGCCACCGAGGGCAAAGGCCATGATGTAGTTCACTTCCTGATCGGTACCGGCGACATGCCAAGGCGCAGGAAACGCGCGGTAGTGAGCAACCGCGTCTTGCAGCCAAACCCCGTTTAAACGATCAAACAGACCTTGTCGAATCAATAAGCGAACAAGGTCTTTTTGCTGCCACCAGAAGTTGAAGAAATTTGCCATGGTTGTTTCAAAACTAATCGGTTCCTGATCGCGGGTGGCTTTTTGCAAACTTTCAAAATAGCCATCCGTCAATTGGGCACAGAGATAATCGACTAAGTCATCTTTTGTTTTAAATGCCCGATAAAAAGTCTTTCGTGAAAGATCTGCTGTCTGCACGATTTCCGTGATTGAGATATCAGCCACATCTTCGCGTTGCATCAACTCAATCAAGGCATCAACCAACCATTGTCTAGACTGCGCCGCCATTCGTTGTTTACCGTTCATCGCTCGCATCCCCTTATCTGACACAAATACTGCCAATTTGTAGCACTTGTCTGCAACCTATTGCCGCTTCTCCTAAGCCCCAGTATACTCAAAGTGCTCTCGAAAGTCACACATGTGTCACATAGACACAAACGTATCAGATGAAAGGACTGGATGCTATGACGCGTTTTACCAAAGCACTTTGCTTCATTGGCCTGACGATCGCGATGTTCATGGGAACCCTCGACACCACGATCGTCAATATTGCGATTCCAAAAATCATGACGGATCTCAATGGCTCGCTTGCTAATACGAGTTGGGTCATGACGATTTATACCTTAGCCATGTCGGTCTTCATGATTACCGCTTCGAAAATTGCTGACCGGTTTGGCCGCAAGAAAATCATGTTACTTGGTCTCCTTCTCTTTGGCGGCTTCTCCGCTGCTTGTATGACGGCGACTTCTCTGTCCATGCTCATCACCTTCCGTTTCTTCCAAGGTCTCGGTGGCGCGATCATCACCCCAATTGTCTTGCCTATGGGAATTGAGGTCTTCGGTAAAGAGAAAATCAACCGCGTTGCTTCCGTTGTCGGAGCAGTCACGGCACTAGCAGCGGCTGGCGGCCCGCCAATTGGTGGTATCATTCTGCAAGTCGCTTCTTGGCGCTGGATTTTCGGCATCAATGTTCCTTTAGCCATCCTTGCCTTCGTGCTCATTGCCGTTTGCGCAAAAGAATCCTATGATGAATCCCTCGCTGGCGGTATCGATTTTCCGGGGCTTGTCTTTCTAACGACCGCGCTTGGCGGTGTCACATTTGGCCTGTTGGAAGGTCGCCAATACGGCTGGACATCCTTGCTGATTCTGACCAGTTTAATCGGCGGTGTCCTCGCCCTCATTGCGTTCATCGCCACCGAAAAGCGCGTGAAGAACCCGCTGTTGGAGCTAGATCTTTTCCGTGAAAAAACGTTGAGTGCCTCCAGCATTGTTTACTTCATGACCGGCTTTGCGTTAGTAGCACCGAGTCTGATTCTGAACTATTTCCTCCAAAATGTATTAGGCGATAGTCCTTTGCATGCCGCACTCATCATCATTCCAGTTTCCCTAACGATCATGATTGCCATGCCACTTGGCACCAAACTACTCGACAAAACCGGCGCTATTCCGGTTACCTTAGCTGGCATGCTGCTCATGGCTGCCAGCCTTTTCCTGCTGTCGCTCATCAAAACAGAAACCGCAACCGCCTTAATCGTGGTGCTGCTCGTCATTAACGGTTTCGGTTTTGGCTTCGCTTCAGTCTCAATGGTCGCCTCGGTCCGTTATCTACCCAAAAATAAAAGTGGGATTGGTTCCGGGATTGTCAACGCGGCCCGGCAAATTGGTACCTGTTTAGGTATTGCGATTCTGGTCACCGTATTGGATACCAATATCGACACAGCAAAAACGCAGATTCATCATGCTGGCGACCAAATCATAGCGGCAAAAACCTTGTCGCCACATGTCAAAACAGTTGCTCACCAGCAGCTCGCTGCGGTCTTTGCCGGATCATCAACCCCGACAAAGCACCAACAGAAAAAGATGAGGCAAACCATCTCAGAAGCAGCCAAAGTTAAAACTAATCTACCAAAGCCCGCTGCTGGCAGTGATCTTCGCAAGTTGTATGATGCCAGTGCAGGCTTACAACAAGGCAGTAACAAGTTGGCAAACGGCTCGGAAGCACTGGCAAAAGCGGCTCAACAAACCCGTTCACCGCTTGCCACCAGTATCGTGCAACTAAGCGCGGGTGCTGCGACCATGGCGCAAGGACAAGCTGCCTTTTTGACCGGCATCAAACAAGTCGCCCAGAAACAAACCCTGCAAACCGCTTTTCACGACATTACCCAACGCAAAAACACCCGCTTAGCTCAGGCTTTTAGTCACACGTACCTGATTGGCGCTTTGATTGTCCTATGTCTATCACCAGTAGCTTTTTGGACGGATCGGCGGCTTGGCATGAATAATTCCCTTTGACTATTTCTCATCGCCTAGGAGAAATCAAAAAACATCAGCAATGCAGTTGCCCCAACCACTGCCTGCTGATGTTTTTTGAGTATGGACCAATTTTTATTTTTGACTGGGGCGAGTAAAGTTGTGAGTCATGCTCAATTGTGATTTAAGTCTGGTCCAACACTAATTTTGCCATCCTGAATCGACACTGATTCTGCTCCCGTTGCGCCGCCTTCATAATTTACCGTTGCATAGTTGATGCTACGAGTTAGTGCCACAGAATAAGTGTCAGTCCCGTGCGGTAATAAATAAGCTGCGACTTCGTCTGTATGGCGCTGGTCTAATAACCGAAAAACCTCAAAGACTTGAGCAGGAATCTGGCTTTGATCTGCCTTTTTCGTAAAAATGGTCACGCCGCTAGTATTCACACGTGCCATCTTTGTCTTTGATAGGAATAGATACATATTGTCATACAAGTCGCCCGCCACCAATGATTCCTGGGTCAACTTAGCATTTTGCTTGACCAGTTGAGTCTGTCGCAGGGAGTACGCCGTGTTTCGATATAACTTTTCTCCTTGCAAGTGACTTAGATTTTCAACTTTGCCGCGAACATACGACTTGTTCTGAATGGTCACCAATTGATCATCTCGCACGGTAGCTTGATCGCCTGCAGTACTTTGCCAAGTGCCGGCCACTTCATTGAAAGTCAGTTGCTTAGTTGTCCCGTACTTGATTTTCCGCGAGTAAACATTGCCGCGATTGACGGTACTAGCATTACCCCCTGTCGTGTAAGCCATGATCACTTCATACAAATGATCGCCTTCAATGAGATAGCCATCATTACTAGGAAAAGTGTGACCATCCGCTTGTTGTGTATAGACCAAATCCGTTAATGCTTTAATCTGTTTGGTTGCCCCCATCGCTTTAAGCGTCGCATTCACTTGCTTCACTGTGACGAAGCGGAGTGTCTTAGGCTGTGCTTCATTTTTCTGAATAGCCTTTTTGATCGTGGCATAATCGCTCTGTTTGAAAGTAGCGACACTGTAAAATTTACCGGCATTCGTGATAGCAGGTGACAACTTGTTGTCCGGTTTTACTTGCTCGTTTTTCAAACTCCCCTGACTCGTTACCGTGGCAGAAACCGCCTCAGTTTCGCGCCACACTTGATCCTTTTGGTTTAAAACGGTCACTGTATGCTGCTTAACCTTGCTCACAACGTTACCCGGCTGACAAGCAGTCAGTAAACTCAAACATCCGAGCGCCAACACTGCCACGCTCAACTTTTTGTTCATCATCATTTCTCCTTCTCCACGTCTAGGTGCTGTTGCTATTGTTACTGAGTCTAAGCTTCTATTATTCTTGAAACAATCGTGCCTCCTCGTTTTATCACACAGTATCATCCTAAAGATCAAACCAAGTATCTAGAGAAATATCTCACCGCTTTAAATCACGTGTCATGTTAGTTGTCTGCTGTTCATGCTCTTTCATTTTTTTACGAATACGCACATTAAAATTGTTGACATTTTCTGGAGAAGCCTCTAATATTCAAATCAACCATTAATAATTCATTCATGAAACCGATGATGTGGAGATCAAGATCATTGTGCGCGCAAAGAGAGTTGCCGGTGCTGAGAGTGCAATCGAACGCAGATGATTAAATGGACCACGGAGGGTTCTCCCGAAAGACTTCAAGTACGGAGAAACGTAAAGGCATACGTCAGTTGTCGGAGAGATGTTGGTCTCTCGCTAAGCGTGATTAAATGGGGATTTTTAGACAAATCAGATGCTATTATTTGTTGAAGTCTCGAATTAATCGAACTAAGGTGGCACCGCGGAAAATCCGTCCTTAACTTTTCAAAGTTATGGGCGGATTTTTTTGTGAGCGTGAGCCGGTTTCCGGGCTGGTGAGCGCGTTATCGAAGGAGGTCTTGGGTATGAATCAGACAAACGAGATTAAACGATGGCGATTTTTATATAGCTTTCAATCACTTAAAACTCACAACAATCCCTGTCAAAACACAATTTGGAGGCATTCATCATGATTAAACAAGCCATTGAAAAAGTCGTGAACCACGAAAACCTAACGTTTGAAGAAAGCGAAGCCGTTTTGGATGAAATCATGAACGGTGAAGCATCTGAGGTGCAAACTGCCAGCTTACTGACCGCGTTAACCGCCAAGAATCCAACGATTGATGAAATCGCCGGTGCAGCTGCTTCTATGAGAAGCCACGCGCTTGCTTTCCCCGAAACCAAGGATGTGCTTGAAATTGTTGGTACTGGTGGTGATCATGCCAACACGTTCAACATTTCCACAACCAGCGCGATTGTCGTCGCGGCAACTGGTACCCGAGTGGCTAAACATGGTAATCGCGCCGCTTCATCGAAAAGCGGGGCCGCTGATGTTCTTGAGGCTTTAGGGTTGGACATCAATGAAACACCCGCTGTCAGTTATGAAAGCCTGCAAGAAAACAATTTGGCCTTTCTATTCGCACAGGAATATCACAAATCAATGAAGTACGTTGCCCCTGTTAGAAAGCAACTTGGCTTCCGCACCATTTTCAACATCCTCGGGCCACTGGCAAATCCGGCACACCCAACTCACCAACTACTTGGGGTTTACGATGAAACCTTGCTTGAGCCATTAGCCAATGTCTTGAAAAAGCTCGGCGTCACCAACGCGATGGTCGTTCACGGCCGCGATGGTCTTGATGAGATGACCACCGCCGATGAAACCGCGGTGGTTGAATTGCAGGATGATCACTTAACGACATACACAGTGACACCTGAGCAATTTGGGTTGAAACGCAGTCAGCGGGCTGATCTGGTTGGCGGCACACCTGAGGCCAATGCCAACATTACCCGGCGCATTTTAGCTGGCGATCACGGACCGCAACGCGACATCGTGTTGTTGAATGCCGGTGCAGCGCTTCACGTGGCTCATCCAGCATTATCCATTCAAGCAGGGATTGATTTAGCCGCTAAAACGATCGACGATGGCAAAGCCTTTGAAGAACTCAATCGCCTACTGGCTTTCTCCGACAAGCGTAAGGACGTGGTGGCATGATCTTAGATGATCTGGTGGCTGTGACCAAAATTCGTTTAGCGCGTCACCAACGCCAACAGTCACTTGCTGATTTAAAACAAACCGTGGCCAAAATGCCGCGCAATCACAAGCCGGATTTTCTAACACGCTTAAAACAACCTGGCCTACACGTGATCGCTGAGGTCAAAAAGGCCTCGCCATCAAAGGGGACAATTGTCACAGATTTTCCCTACTTGGCGATCGCCAAAGCGTACGATCAAGCCGGTGCCGATGCTATCTCGGTCTTGACCGAACCCGATTATTTCAACGGCCACCTTCATTATCTAAAGGAGATCAGCCAACAAGTATCGGTGCCAACGCTTCGAAAAGATTTTACGATTGATCCTTATATGATCTACGAGGCTACGGCAAACGGGGCTGCCATTATTTTACTGATTGTTGCGATCCTAACCGATCAGCAATTGCGCGATTATCGCCAACTGGCTGAAAAACTCGGTATGCACGCAATTGTCGAGGCCTATACAGCCGCTGAGGTCACACGGGCACTACAGTCAGGTGCAAAGATAATCGGCATTAACAACCGGAATCTCAAAGACTTTCGAGTTGATTTCAACAATAGTTTGAAATTAAGAGCCATGGTGCCCGACAACATCCCCGTCGTTGCTGAGAGTGGCATCAAGACGCAAGAAGACGTTGAAAAACTGGCAGCAGCTGGCTTCAATGCCATTCTCATCGGTGAAACACTCATGCGATCCAACCAGAAAAAACAATTAATAGCGGCGTTCAAGGAAAGAGCGTGAACTGGCGCGGTTAGAAACCGGAGCATAAGCGGCCTTGGACGTGATGACCGCATTTTGGTCATTGCGACCAAGGTCCTTATGTGGAGGTTTCTGCGGCAGTGATCGCGTTTAAGAAAGAGTGTGAACTGGCGCGGTTAAGGAGGTTCCCAAAATGGTACTCGTTAAAATCTGTGGTCTCATGCATTCGGAAGATATTTTGGCAGTCAATACTGCTGGGGCTGACTTTGCCGGCTTTGTCTTTGCTCCCGGGCGGCATCAAGTATCACTTGAGCAAGCGTTGGCCTTAAACCAGTTGCTTCATTCCAAGATCAAGACCGTTGGTGTTTTCGTCAACGAGCCAGTCGCCGAAATTCTGGCTATCTATCAAGCAGGTGCCATTGATGTTGCACAGCTTCATGGGAAAAGCACCCCAGCCGAAATCACGCAACTTCAACAAGCCGGTTTAAAAGTGATCCAGGTCTTTGAACGCCAGGCCATTGATCTAACCTCAATGGCTGATTATTTAATGGTCGATAGCGGCAAAGGCAGCGGGCAACTACTTAACTTAAAAGCTATCCCCCACATCAGCCGACCCCTCATTTTGGCTGGCGGTCTAACGCCACTGAATGTGCGCCAAGCGGTTCAACTCGTTCAGCCCACGATGGTCGACGTCTCCAGCGGGGTTGAAACCAACGGCCATAAAGATGCTGATAAAATCACCCAATTCATTCAACAAGCAAAAGAGGACATCATCTATGAAGACATTAAATGAAACAACCCAACAGTCAACACGCGCCGGTCGTTATGGAAAAGACTTTGGCGGCCAGTATATTCCTGAAACCCTCATGACCGAGCTTGAAAAAGTAACTAAGGCTTTCAATGACTTAAAAGATAATCCTGAATTTAAAGCAGAATTAAATGATCTATTGGTTAATTACGCCAATCGCCCCTCGTTGCTTTATTATGCCAAGAACATGACCGAAGACCTTGGTGGCGCCAAAATCTACTTAAAACGAGAAGATCTAAATCATACTGGTGCACATAAGATCAATAATGTCATCGGTCAGGCCCTGCTCGCCAAACATTTAGGCAAAAAGCGCCTGATTGCTGAAACCGGTGCCGGTCAACATGGTGTCGCTACCGCCACCATTGCCGCACTCATGGGGATGGACTGTGAAATTTTCATGGGTAAAGAAGACACTGACCGCCAAAAGTTAAACGTTTATCGCATGGAACTTCTCGGCGCAAAGGTTCATCCAGTCACAAGCGGATCAATGGTTTTAAAAGACGCGGTTAACGCCACACTGCAAGAATGGGCGAGTCGCAGTGATGACACTTTCTACGTGCTAGGTTCCGCAGTCGGCCCTGCGCCGTTCCCCGAAATGGTGAAACATTTTCAAAGTGTCATTTCAACGGAATCAAAACAGCAACTTCAGGCCAAAGAAGCTCGGCTGCCAGACATGGTCGTTGCTTGTGTGGGTGGTGGCAGTAACGCCATTGGTAGTTTTGCTGCTTACATTGATGATCCTTCTGTTCAATTAGTCGGCGTTGAAGCAGCCGGTAAAGGCGTTGATACCGACAGAACCGCCGCAACTATCGAACGCGGCTCCGTTGGCATTTTCCACGGCATGAAGTCCTTATTCATGCAAAATGAAGATGGCCAGATTGATCCGGTCTATTCCATTTCTGCTGGCCTTGATTACCCCGGCGTTGGCCCCGAGCATGCCGCTCTCGCTCAGGAAGGCCGGGCGCAATACGTTGGCATTACCGACGACGAAGCAGTTGAAGCCTTTACCTACATTGCGAAACAAGAAGGCATTGTTGCCGCCATTGAAAGCTGTCACGCCATCGCCTACGTTGAAAAGATTGCCCCACAGATGGCAAAAGATCAAATCATTATCTGTACCTTGTCCGGACGTGGCGATAAGGACGTCGCAAGCATTGCCAAATACAAAGGAGTCGATGTTGATGAGTAAGTTAGCAGATGTTTTTAAAAATCATAAAGTCTTTATCCCCTTCATCGTCGCTGATGATCCCGATTTTGAAACCACCGTCAAAAACGTGGTCGCACTTGCCAAAGGTGGCGCCGATATTGTGGAGTTAGGCATCCCTTTTTCCGATCCAGTCGCCGACGGTCCCGTGATTCAAGCCGCCGACCTAAGAGCATTCGCCGCCAACGTTCGCACCAAAACGGTCTTTGACATTGTGGAGGCTGCGCGCAAAGAAACCGCGGTGCCAATCGTCTTCCTAACCTACTTAAACATTGTCTTCAAATACGGCTACGACGCCTTCTTAAAACGCTGTGCGGATTTAAATGTCGCCGGCTTGGTGATCCCAGATCTGCCGTATGAAAGTCGCGATGAAATTGTGCCAATTGCCGAAAAGTACGGTATCGATATTATTCCGTTAATCACGCCAACTTCCGGTCATCGAATTGAGAAAATTGCCAAAAGTGCCTCAGGATTTATCTATGTCGTTTCATCAATGGGCATTACTGGCGAACGCGATGAATTCTTTGCTGGCTTAAAGGCATTAGTCGCAGAAATTAAGCAGTATACCAACGTTCCAACCGCTATCGGTTTCGGCATTCACACGCCTGAACAAGCACAAACAATGGCAGGCATCGCCGATGGTGTCATCATCGGCAGCGCCATCGTTGATCTTGTCGCGAAGGAAAAACAACAGGCACCGGCTGCGATTGAAAAATTTACTAAGCAGATCCGAGTGGCCGTTGATGCTAAAAAGCAAATTTCGGTGAAATAATCGTGTGACCAAGATCAGCATTGTTCACATATAACTTCATTAAAGTAAGTATGTTGACGCCTTGTTAGCATCTTGTGTATAATTAAGTCGTTGAAAAGAGGCCACCGGGCGGTACCCCGATGACCTCAACGCGGTTCAGATGACAATTGGGTAAAAGCTAATCCTTGCGGTTAGCTTTTTTGATTATCGCATACGCTTTGGCGATACTGGTAACCAGTATGCTTAGCGCGATGATAATCGACGCCACATCCAGCGCGGCGAACCCCTTTCGTCTCCTAGTTTTGGCATGGCTCTCACCTCCGCGTCTCAAAAATGTTGAGGGGTGTGTGCCATCCAATCCGCTAGACGAAGAAAACAGGGTAATTAGTCCTTTCTCTAAGCCTAAGGTCAGTCTATAGATTTAAATGTATGTGGTCAATAAGTATTCTTTGATTGAAGGTTGCGGTTGCTGATTTCCGTCAGATTAGAATTGCTTTGGCTAAATCTCGCTCAACTTCGCATCAAGGATGGCAGTTTTTTTGAAAATTCAGCGCTGCCCCAATTAAATTAGCATCATTGTGAAAACTGCAGCACTTAATTGAAGGCATGATTTCCTCAATGCCTTCTTTTTTTAGCTGCTCAAATAATCGTTTTGAAAGCTCATCTGCTAACGCTGGCTGCCCTGAAATGCCGCCACCTAAAACGATCAATTCTGGATCAAACATGACTTGAACACTATAAAGATTGTTCGCCATGATCTCATGCATTTTGTCTAGAAGCATCGTCGCAAGAACGTTACCGTTTTCTTCTAACGCATAAAGTGCTTTTCCATCAACACAACTGTTGGTTTGCTCGGAATAAATATTTGCGGCTTTAACTAGTGTCCCGTTTTGACTAAAGGTCTGGTCGTTTTGACTTTTCAATAGCCCGATTTCGCCACCAAACAGATGACTTCCTTTGTATAATTTACGTTTAACAAAAAGAGCACCGCCTACCCCTGTCCCCAGAACAACAAAAGCAATATTTTGCGCCTCCTTACCGACGCCCAGCTCTACTTCAGCAATACCTGCGCAATTTGCGTCATTTTCGATCATCACAGGAAGGTCAAAGTATTGTTCGAGTTCATCAAATAACGGTCGTTGATGGATATATGGCACGGCACTGATGCCTCGTATTTTCCTTTGCTCTTGGTCAACAGCCCCTGGTGCGCTAACCGCAATCCCTGTGAACTGGCGATCATTACGATGCATGCTGGATGCCATTTTTTCTAATAACCCGTCAAATGTCGCCGGTGTTGGAAATGAACTGACTTCGCTTAACCGCTGATGCTCCCAAATACCACGTTTAACGGTTGTTCCACCAATATCAAATACAATAAGTCTCACTTATCATCACCTAAAATCCATTATTTTCACTGACCTGCTTCATCCAGCGTCCACTCTTTTTCATCGACCGTTCACGTGTCGCTAAATCTAGCCGATAAAATCCATAACGATTTTTGTATCCGTTCAGCCATGACCAACAGTCCACAAATGTCCATGCATGATATCCAAAGCAGTTGCTGCCTTCGCGGATGCCTTGATGCAGATAACTCAAATGTTCTTTCATAAATGCGATGCGATAATCGTCTTCAATCTCGCCATCTGCATTCATGAAAGTTTCTTCCGCTGCCACGCCCATCCCATTCTCGCTCACATACCAAGGCATGTTATGGTAGTTTTCCTTCATCATCATTGCGACATCATAAAGGGCTTCAGGGTAGATTTCCCAGCCGCGATGAGGATTCAATTTTTTCTTAGGCCAATCATACGGCTGATAAAAGTCCGCGGGCATTTGCGCAGGCAGCCTAGTAACTTTTGGCGCTTGAACTCGCCGCGGTTGGTAATAATTTAAGCCGATAAAGTCGACGATATTGTTTTCGATCAGTTTGTGATCTTCCGCTTTTGTCTCCGGCAATAGCTCGTTTTCTTTTAATAGCACCAACAATTCATCAGGAATAGTTCCTAAGACTGCCGGATCTAAAAAGCTGCGGGTATTCAATAAATCCGAACGAAAAGCTGCCAACATATCCTCTTTTGCTTCACTTTTAGGATACGTGGGCGATATATTCAAGATAATCCCGATTTTGCCTGTTTGTGTCACTTCTCGAAACGCCTTGATCGCCGCTTTGTGCGCCAGCAAGGTATGATAAGCAACTTGAGTGGCCCGCTTAAAATCAACCACCGCTGGATAATGATATTGATAAAGATAGCCGCACTCGACATGAACGAGCGGCTCATTGAAGGTCGTCCACTTGTCGACGAGATCACCGAATAACTCAAATGCAGTCCGTGCATAAAAGGCGAAGGCATCAATTGAATCTCGGTTCTCCCATCCGCCGCGCGTCATCAACCACATCGGCGTGTCAAAATGAAAGAGGTTTATGATCGGCTCAACACCATGGTCAAGCATCGCCAAAAAGTACTGCCGGTAAAACGCAACGGCCTCTGGATTGATCGTCTTCCCATCTGGCAACAGCCGTGCCCACGAAATAGAAGTCCTAAACGAGTTTAAGCCAATAGCCTGCATACGCCGACAGTCCTCTAAATAATGACCATACACATCAGACGTTATTTCCGGTCCTTGGTCTTGATAAAATTTCTCCTGGGCAGTTTTGAACCAATGATCCCAAATAGTGGCTGTTTTTCCAAAACTTAAATTTTGTCCTTCTGTTTGCGGTGCCGACATGGCGGTACCCCACAAAAAGTTCTTAGGAAAATGCTTCATGTTTCCTCCGATTACTTGTGTAAAATTTGTTCCGATGTCAGCCACCGAGCAATGGCGTCAGCATATAAATGGATATACCTTTCATAAACTATATCTAGTTGAATCAGGATCGGAATTTGTGGTGAAATGTTTCCCAGTGCTTCTTCCTTTGTCAAACTTGCGGCAAGCAACGTCACATCTGCATGGGGTATCAGCTGTGAATACCGATTCGACGTAATCAGTAAAATCGGAACCCGCCTTTTCTTTGCAATCTTCATTGCCTCCAGCAGCTCTTCATCATCGCCTCGTAAACTGGCCACCACGATCAACTCGTCCTTGTTGGCAAAATTAGCCGACATCAAGATCGAGTTTTCATCAGTGATCACGCGAATGTACTTACCAACTCTAGAAAACTTAAACTGAAAATCGGAACCAGCATAAGAATTGAAGCCTTTGCCAAAAAAATGAACAATTTTATGTTGATGGAGCAACTCACAGAAAGCATCAATGACCGCTTGCGAATAGTTGCTATCGCTTCGAGTTGCCAGCGAATGGTATGCCGCAGTTATCTTTGATGATGCCGATAAATTAGCAGTTTCATTATTCAAAGAAAGCTTGTATAGAAAAATCAGTTCTTTGTAATTATCCAGTCCGATCTTCTTGCAAAACCTTGTGATAGAAGATTTGGAAACAGCTAGGTGCTCAGATAATTTATCAATTGTCATCGCCGGCCGTTTGCTTAAATGGTGGTCCGCGATCACCTGCTCAACAGAGGTAAAGTTCAGCCGACAGGACTCTATTAAAATAAAAATATCTTCTTGCATACCTTTCCCCTCAATCAACGATATGAATTGTTTTTATTTCACCTGGCTTAAAACTCCCTAAAGAAATCGTATCATGCTCTCTTGTTTCAGAAACAGCCCGACCCCTCAGATCAACAAATGTATAACGCATACCACGTGCTCCCTTAATGATTCCACCGTCGACTTTCTGACAAAAATCCGGATTATAGACCCGAACATCAAAACCTGGCTCATCTTTGCTTTTGACTAATGAGCTGAAAACCAGCGTCTGACTGTCAAGCGTAATCCCTTCTTGGGCAATCACCTGATGTTTTAATGGATTCGACACAAAATATTTAAGCGTGGTTGTAAAGCGATTCATTTCTTGGATCTGGTAATATGGACTGCTGATCGCATAATCAACGTAGTCCTTAGCTAACTGTGCTGGCTGAAAGGAACAGTCTAACTGCAGCGCAAATTTGAAACTCATTTTCTTCAGCAATTGACTATCCGGCGTCGGAATCAATTTGAATTCATTTCCTGAAGCCGCTCCCGGACGTCTCAACAGATCTGGGCGACCAAGAAAACCTACCGAGCGAAACAATGTCAACGCGATCGTTTGAAATCTTTCGCCAATAAATTGATATTCTTTGATTCCTTTACTGAAAAGTGTCCAGCTGGCCGTCGCGCCATGGCTGTTAACATACGTCAACATTGGGAAAATCGCGGTTGGTTCTTCTCGCCAACCCAGTTTTTGCCAATCATCAATGTGAGGATCCTCGACTGCTCGCTTGATCGTACCGAATGGGGTATCTGTATAAGAAAAAGCATTCTGATTTGGTGTTTCGATCAGCACTCTCATTCGATGGTCACAAGCGCGATTATCGATTTCCAAATGAAATTGGATCTGCTGGCTTCCCTTCAATAACCCTATCGTTAATTCATAAGGCACCCCCTGAGTTCTTTTTCTCGCTTCGCGTTCCTTTAATCCCTTGGCAATTTGCCACTCACCAGTAAACGTGAACTGTTCCATTAACGCGTTCCGTGTTGTGCTACAAGTTGCATTAGCTAAGTTCAATCGATGCTGATGGTCTTCATATGGAGGCGAATAATCATAGGTATCACCTTCATCACCGCCATCTTCAAACGCAATAAAATTTTTATAGCTTATCTTTCTCTTACGATCTACTAAAGACAATTCCCCTGCTTCAAACGTTACTTGATAGTTATCATTTTTGATTGATATCTCTGCTGCCTCAGTTAGCGGCTTGGCAGCAATTGCCTGGTCTTTTTTAACTACCTGATACGTCACGAAGCTAAGCGGCGGTAGTACCACCTCGACTAATAATTCATGGACGAAATAAAAGCTGTCTTCTTCTTCAGTTCCCTTTTTGCGGCGAATTGAACCATTGAATGCTTTTTGTGTATGGAGGTACTCAAAGGGGATTGAAACACCGTCTTTTTCAAGTGAAATAGCCGCAAATGGCGTCGACACGACACATCTGATAACTTTTTTGGTCGACCATGGTAGCGTGTTAAAAATAACTAGTTCGCCATCTAATACATTTATTCGCGATTCGGAAATTTTTCTAGTCAGATAATCAACCAATGAATAAGAAAGTTGATCCGCTTCAACAAAGCGATCCGTGATGATCTGATTCGTTTTGTCGCTATTGCATCCACCGGCAGAATCGTGAGCATGATTCTTGTTCAACAGCTTCCAGATTCGATCCAGTAACCCTTTCTTATAACGAATCCCGCATTTCTCTGCCATCACCATCAATGGTTCTACCTGATAAATCATCCGTCGTTCCACTTTATCATTTAAATATTTATGATCGTAACGAGATGAATAAATAGAGCGGTGAATTTTGGAAACCGCGCTAGTAACAAACTCTCCAGTAACTGTTGGCAGTTTATTGTCTTTGACCGCCTCAAAAAAAGACGCATAATTACTTTCTTCCAATTCGGTATCCGGAAGTGCTTGCTGGTATGATTCAATGCGCTCACGTAAATTAAAATCAATAAACCGTTGATCACCGCCAACCGGCAAAACCAGATCATCTCCGGTCGCGCCATCAGCAATCGTCTTGACAAGCGCAGGTGCATCATCTGAATAAATCAAGCCAACGCCAACAAAATACCCATCTTTAATGTTTGCAGTTAAGACACTTGAACCATCCTCCGCTTGCCAATGAAATTCACGTTGCGCCGTCGCATCACTAGGAACGCCACGCCAAAACACCGCTTGCTGAATGCCAAGGCCATTGTAGATTTTCGGCATATCCTTACTTTGCCCAAAAGAATCAGGCAAATAGCCGATATTCATGTAACCCCCCAACGACACGGCTAACGTCATCCCTAGATTCAGGTTCCTGACAATCGACTCACCGCGAACAATCAATTCATCCGTTTGCGTATACCAAGGCCCAATAGCGAGTTTTCCACTTTTGACTAATTGCGTTAGACGCGGCTTCTGTTCTGGAAAACTGGTTAAATAATCATCCAAAATACTCATCTGCCCATCCAGCAGATAATAGTCAATTTGCTGTTCCTCTAACGCCTGCATAACCTCATCCAGATGATAAGCCAGCTGAACAAAAGACTCGTTGGTGGTGAAATACCATTCAAAATCCCAATGGGTGTGATGGATGACATGAACTTTTCTTTTCAATTTCCGCATTACCCTCTAAACTCGATTTGGTCCATGAGTGCCGTCAGTTTCTCCGGATCGTCCTGTTTCAGAACGCCCTCCCTAAAGTCCTGATCGATCATTTTTCTGGCAATTAAACTCAATAGCTTCAAATGTTCGGTTGCACCGTCTTCCGGAATGGTCAAGCCCAAAGCCACTTTAACTGGTTTCTGGTCTAATGCCTGCCAAGGAATTTCCCGCTTAAACTTGATTAAAAACAACCCCGGCTTTTTATTAACGCTACTTTTGCAATGAGGAATAGCGATATGATCCTTAAATCCGGTTGTCGCTTCCTGTTCCCGCGCTTTTAATCCCTCGAAATAGGCATTTTCATCGGATACGAAACCTGAAGCATAAGCAAATTTTGCGAGACTTTTGAATGCTTCTTCTTGCGTTGCTGCTTTTTCGTCAAATAAAATATGGTCGCGATTAAATACTTCTTTATTCATTGTTTCTCTACCTGCCTTTTTCGTTTACTGATCCCAACTGATTACGCTTGCTTATCTTGCTCAATAGCGATCTCTGGTACGACTTGTTTTCGTGTAAAGCCGATTAACAGTGCCGCTGTCAAAATCCCTGCACTCACACATAAAATCCATGTAATAAAAGGAAGCGGTTGTTCAATATAGCCAATAAATGTTCCTAATGGCGACCCAATACCGCCGTAAAACTTACAACCGGTTGCGGCCACTAAACCACCAGCAACAGCTGAGCCGATGACGTTAGAAAAGATCATTCTGACCGGGTCCGCGGCAACGAAAGGAATAGCACCTTCAGTGACGCCGACAATTCCCATGCCAAAAGCAGCGCTGGCTGCGATCTTCTCATCCTTCGAGAACTTCTTTTTGAACAAGACCGTTGCTAACCAGACCCCCAGTGGCGCAACGGAAATTGCTGCTTGTGTGGCGGTCCCGGGAACAAAATTTGCACCATCAATGCCGTATTTGGTCAATGTATCCGTAAAAATGGCTGTTCCAAAAACCAACGCTGTTTTATTAATCGGCCCGCCTAAATCAAACCCGATCATCGCTCCGCAAATTGCACCAATCAAAATCGGCGCCCCTGTATAGTTGTTGTTTAAGTCTGTCAGGCCTTTATACATAGCGTCCATGCCAATAGCGATTGGATTACCAATGATATAAAGAACAATCAATGTAATAACTGCGGTCGCGATAAAGGGAATGATCATGATTGGCACAATTGGAACTAATAATTTTGGCCATTTTATTTTCTTCAAGCCTTTAACCATGTAGCCAGCGAGAAAGGCGACAACGATGGCACCAATAAAACCACCACCAGCTTTAGTATTAAGAAACTCTGGATCATTAACTAGATAGGCACCGATCATTGCGGGCGCAATCGCTGGTTTGTCGGCAATAGAGTTTGTGACAAAACCGGCGAACAACGGAATCATCAACTTGAACCCGATTTGCCCAACGTAGAACAGCTTAGCCATGAGAAAGCCCATTTGAGTTTTATTATCAAAACCCCACTTAACGATTCGGCCTAAATCATCTTTTTGAAAAGCATATAAATTAGCAATCGTCAAAATCAAGCCGGCCGCGATCACCATTGGCACCATGTAAGAAATGCCACTCATGATATGGGTGAAAAAATTGACCTTCTCTTTATCATTGCCTATTTGAACTTTGCCGACTTTCGCGCCCTTTTTCCCGAAAACCTGAGCCTCTTCCAGCGCTTGATTGATTAACGCTTCTGAATCTTCGATCGCCTGTTGCGATTTTGTGACAAAAAGTCGTTTCCCGGTAAAGCGAATTGGGTCGATTTTGATATCGGATGCGACAATGACAACATCTGCCTGTTCAATATCCTTGATCGTTAACACATTTTCGGCGCCAATCGCACCATTTGTCTCGACCTTGATCTCATACCCCATCTTCTTCGCCGCTTGTTCAAGTGACTCTGCAGCCATATAAGTATGCGCAATCCCCGCTGCACAAGCCGTCACAGCAACAATTTTTCTCTCCATATCAGTAGACCCCCGTCTATTTATTTTCAATATGAAGATTACCTTATTGTTAATCTCAATTAAAGCGTTTTCTATAGTTTTGGTACTAGTATCAGCAAGCGTATTATTACTGATATTTATTTCAATATATAAAAACAGTTATTTCCAGAAAACAAAGTGTCGTATTTTTTCAGTTATCGCAGCCTGGTTTTCGCTCACTCAGAATTTACTTAAATGTCGCTTCTTGCAAAACAAAAAAAGCCGTATGCACCGACTGCGACTGAGAAGTTTACCAAACAGACTTGCATGATAGCTGATTCTATAACGCAAGTTCCAGTCAAATAAGTGTCATTTAATGCACAAAAAGAGACATTGCTTCACTTAATCTGACTCGCCATTTTTAAGTGAAAGGATGCCAATCTTTGATGCCAAGGTTATACGTTTATGAAATGCCATTCTCCCAGACTTCCAACCATGGTGTCTACGATAAATCACACTTTTTTGGCCGCCTTAGTAATCCAGAAAATTTGCTTAAACGCTATAAGAAAAGTATCACATCCCGCGATGCTAATACCAAAAGCTTCACGTGTGAATATAACGATTTATTTAATATTAGTAAAGCGCTTCAATAGCCGTATATAATCTATGAGGATTTAAAGTTTCGGCTTTCTAACTTAATTAATGTTATATTTCACTTTTCGTAATAAATAACCGAAGCTCTTTTATCGTTATGGATTGTGAAGTTTCCTAATGGTTGCTATAATCTTTTAGATAGGCTATCTCCTTGAACTTTTCACTTCTGCATTATTTCATTGTCAGGTGCACAGTCTTTTTTTATACTGCTCGTGTTTAACGACATCACATCGCAAATCCTTATCCTAAAGGAGATGGCCTATGTTCAAGAAATTTTTAAAAATTGCTTTGCTTTTCACAATCATCGTCGTCACTTCGACATGGCTAGTTTACTTAACAGAAAAACAGAACACAACCATGATCCGTCAACTTAGCAATCTTGATGGTGACTATCGGTCGCTCGATTTACCAATTCAACCAACAAATGACGAAGACTACCGACAAGTGATACAGGCAATTTCCGAAACCGGTGCAGAGCTGAAGCTTCCCTTTCTCAAACAAACTTGGTATCAGGGCCACGGTAATGGAAAACAACCTGTCAACTATCAAGATGGTGTCAATGATTTAGTTTTTGAATCTAGTCATCTCGCTACTAGCCCTCTTGCTCAACGATTCAATATGCGCTTTCGTACTGGAAAGATATACACAACCAAAACCAACTCTCATGCTGAACATCTAAAAAAATACGGTAACTTAGATATAACCATTAAGGATCTTGTACTGGACAAACCTCCCACAACTAGTGAAGGTGATTTTTTTATTGAAACAAGGAATTCAAAAGAGCTGACCAAATTTCAACAACGCTTGTGTGAGAAACTCAATGAACGGCTCCACACTAACTTTTCCCATACAGACTTTAAAGAAAGTCACGCTCCCTTAATCATCGACAGCCAGCTGCTGGATATTCAACAAATCGCTTTGTCCCTATCTATCTTTCTGCTGATTCTAATCATCGTTGGCGTGCTGAGTCTTAGTTACGAAATTGGCGTCCTCCGGTACTTGGGTTACGATGCCTGTTCAACCACGATCCACCTAATTGGCCCACAAATATTTTGGGGCAATCTTGCTGCTTTGACTTTGGGACTATTCCTATTAAGAATGAATTATCCACAGCTGATCTGGCCAGCCTTCATTGCAGTAATAATCATTTTTCTATTAGAGGCGCTCTTCGCTTATATTGTTATATACATCACGTATCAACTGCCTGTCAGTCGGATTCTAGTTAAACGAACCTTCTCAAAGCGAACGTTTTTATGCCTCTATGTTTTTAAGGGCATCCTTCTGTCATTGATCTTAGTGACGATGTTGCCGCTTGGAGATGTCGCTTACCAATCCTTCAAATTAAGTGCAACAAGAGAACGATCAGCGCTAAAAGATTATGCTGTATTCTTCCCCACCTCAATTGGTTATAATCAGCGGACATTAGTTGACCCTCAACAAACCAGTGAAATTGACCAAAAAATGATATATCCCAAAATAGACCAAAATGGTGGCTTGTTCATTGACACAGGCGCAGTCGGCCAACCTATCGCCATGCAATATCAACAAGTCAGCGTCAATGAGAATTATCTAAAGTTCAATCCAATCTACACAGTTAAGGGAGAACGTTTCAAATCGCCCCAAGACTGGTCCGGTCCGGTTGTGTTATTACCGCAGCAAAATAGCAAGCTAAAAAGGGCAATCGATACTTACTATACTAAGGACTTAAGATCAAAGAAACCTTTAACAGTTCTGATAAAGAACAATCAGCAACTGATTGATGAGTCTGGCCAAAAATTGAAAACCTTTGCCTACATACACGTTTGCACTAAGGAAGCAGCACAAGAACCACGAAACATCTTCACTGGTGATGCCAAAGATCCTTTAAAAGTAGCGCTTCACGGAGCCACTGTCAGCCAAGTTTACAAACAATATCTACCCTTATTAACAAAATACAATCTCACCGATAACTATCCTCAACTCGTGAGAGCTAGTGACATTGACTATCACGTTCTCCAGCAAACGCTCGGTAATATAACGGCAGGCATCGTAACGATTATAACTGGGTCAATCGCCTTTTTACTGTTGACGATTTCGACTGCATACTTATATTTCTCAATTTTTGGGAGAACTTTTGCAATTAAACAAACACTTGGAATGTCGATGTTGAAAAGTAGTCACACTTTTTGGCTCCTATGGCTTACCATCGCAGGACTATCCGCGATCGCTCTACTTGGGCTTGGTAATGGCTTCAACCCACCAGCATTTGCTTTATTCATCATAGCAATAATAGCCGATTTTTTAATCAGCTTTGCCAGTGTTACCGTCTTCTCAAAGCGTGCAATAAAGGGGCATCTATATGACTAATCATGCTGTTGTACTGCAAAATATCAGCAAACAATTCCACCAAAATTCAATACTAGAAAAGCTCAATTTTTCCATTGATTATCACAAGATTACGACCGTCTTTGGCCCCAGCGGCTCCGGAAAAACAACACTTTTAAATATTATTGGCTTGCTCGACAAACCGAGTATGGGATCACTAGAACTTTTCGATAAACCTGCCCCACGAATAGGAACAAAGGATGCACGGCTACTGATGCAACAAAGAATTAGTTATCTATTTCAAAATTTTGCATTAATCAATGAAAAAAGTATTCAAAAAAATCTAGAGTTAGTCAGAAAACAAACTGGCGAATCAAAAACAAGCTTTAATCAACGAAAAAGTAGCCTGTTTTCAAGTTTAAATTTGCGCATGTCAGACAAAACAATAGTCGGTTCTTTGTCTGGGGGAGAACAACAACGAGTCGCATTGACTCGCTGTCTGCTAAAACCATGCGATTTGATTCTTTGTGATGAACCAACCGGCTCGCTTGACCCTACCAACAAGCTGCAAATATTTGCTGCTTTGCAACTCGCGAAGCATCAAGGGAAAACAATCTTAATCGTCTCACACGATCCGGATATTATTCGCAACAGTGATGAAGCAATTGACATACGTGATTTGATGCAGTAGTTCTCAACCAAGAAGGCTACGCACACATGTTGATGTCTCTGCCGAATTTGTTTCTGCATACTCAATCAATCCTTGATCTATCAAAAAATTATGGCTATCCTAAAAAAGACTCTTTTATCGTTAAGGACCATCCTTTTCAGTAAAAACTTTATCAGGAGGTGCCTATGATCACACAGCTACAAAAAATACCTAAATTACTGCTGCCCATTGTCATTGTTTATGGCATTGCATTTGGCTGGTCGCTCGTGTCAGAATTGATTCCTTTTGTGATGGGCTTTTTTGGTGTTGTGGGTGACACCACCGATATACCACGATCTTTCAATCTGCTATTTCTATATGGTGAAGCTATCGGTATCATTGGGATGGCCATTTATTATCGCGGGGATCGGCTCATTCTGCCTTTCCCTAGGCGACATGCCATTAGAGACTATGCTTTGGGATTGGTTTTCGGTTTGCTCATGTTCAGCATCATCTGGTCCATCATCAATATGCTCGGCGGTTATCAAGTTTTCGTAGCCTTTGAAGGGTCTCATCTCTTTTGGTTGGTGCTTTTCTTTTTCGGGTACGCGATTCAGTCTATGTTCGAAGAATTGCTTTGCCGAGGCTACATCATGGGTCATTGGCTCAAGCGCCATCAAGTCACACTCGCTGTCTTGCTAAACGCCGTCTTCTTTTCATTTTTACATATCGCCAATCCCGGCTTCGATATTTACGCCGCAAGCGGCTTATTCCTTTTCGCCATCGCGATGTCACAGTTTCGCTTACTTACCGGCAACATTTGGCTTTGCGGCGCTTTTCACGCTATGTGGAACTTCGCTGAAGGTCCGATTTTCGGCACTGCCGTTTCTGGACTGGCAGGGGAAAAGCTTGTGCTCGAATCACTCCCGACAACCACATCTCAACCATTGAGCGGCGGCCTTTTCGGACTTGAAGGTAGCATCGTGTCAAACATTGTTCATTTATTGTTGGTTATCTTACTGGGGATCATCCTTGTTTGGCAAAAACGACGTACCCAACTTGCACTGTCTGCAAATTAATCAATGTTTGGTCCTTACAAGACCTAAAAAACCACAAACAGTGCAGCAATTTTGGCTACTGCACCGTTTGTGGTTTTTGATTGCGCAAACTATTAGCTACCAAGCAAAATCTTCCATATCCTCAGCATTCAGAATTCTTACCTGCTTACCTGAACGTTCAATGAGTTTTTCCTCGGCGAGTCGTTTCAAAGTGCGCGAGACCGTTTCCGGCGTTGTTCCGAGATAATCGGCCAATTGTGTCCATGCCATCGGAACTGTGACGGTGTCCTGGCCCGCCGCGGTACGCAAGTCCAGTAGGTAGTGGGTGAGCCGAACGTTGATCGAATCGTTACCCAAATAGCCGGCCTGTTTTTCCAGCGCCTGCATTTTACGGGCGTTTTCAGTCAGGAGTTGGAGACTGATTTGCGGCTGCTTGAGAAGCAATTGTTGAAAGTCAGTGGCACTGATGGTGCAGACAGTTGCCGCCGTCAGGGTTTCGGTATAGACATTCGGATTAGCGATATTGAGTAAGCCGGCTTCACCTTCATAATCACCAACACCATCAACCCGTAGTAGCTGTTCCTTGCCATTGGTGGCCAACTGGTAAGTTTTGAGTTTGCCGTGCGCAACCACCAACAAATGGGCCGCCGTATCAGGGCTGATCAAAACAGTTCCTTTTTCAACCTGGCGTTCGTGCGTCAACGCGTCAATGGCGGCACGCGCCTCATCATTTAAATTTTTGAATAACGGCACTACCGCCGTACAACTATGCGCCATGTTGCCGCCTCCTAAACGCGCCTGCTCACGCTCTGTCAACAAGCTTGATCAATCGTCATCTTCATCCTCGTCAAGCAATGCCCGCCCCGCCGTCACTTGGCGGCCAAGTCGAGTTTGCAAGCGCAGAATGCTTTGTTCATGCCAGCGCTGCAATTGTAACATATCTGCTGCCAACACAGCTTTGTTCTCCTTGTTGGCAAGCGGAATCGCCCGACTGACAAACAACTGGCAGGTATCGATATCATTGACAACGGCGTCCAATTTCATATCATTCGTCCAAAAACGAAACGCCGGGTCTTCCTTGAGCATCGTGTATTCACCAAACTCCGCTGTCGTTGTGGGAAAATCTTCGCCTTGGGCAGCTAAATCAGCCACAAGGTCGTCAAAATGGTCTTGTGCTTGTTGCATTAGCTGATCTAACAGTTGCCGATCGATTTCACTGGCCACACCTCGTAAGGTCACGCGAAACTGCGTCAGCTTGCGAGTCAGCACCTGTAAGTTCGCCAACACGTGGCCACTCATTGCGCCAGCAGTTGGCACATGATGGTCATGGTCAGCCTGTTTAGCAGCAGCTGCTTGTTGTTCTTTAACTTGATCAGCGGTAATACTTTTCATTCCTGTCGTTACACTCATGTTCTTCTCCTCTTAACCGCGCTTGTTTATTTTTAAAAGCGTTCTATAGCATCGAAACCTCCTCCATAAGGACCTTGGGGGTAATTGGCCCAGCCACCACACCCAAGGCTGCTTATGCTCCGGTTTCTAACCGCGCCAGTTCTCGCTCTATGCTTCTTGACTGCGCACGTTCACAACGGTATAACCCAAGTCCGTGATCGTCTTTTTCAAAGCATCGGCGTTGGTCACGCTTGGATCAATTTGAGCCTTGACCTTGCTACTGTTAAACAAGGCTTTCACAGTTTTGACACCGGCTTGCTGGCCTAATGCGCCTTCAATTTTCTGCAAGCAACTTGGGCAGGTTAAACCATCTAATTGATAAACTAATTTTGTCATGTTAAAAATCCTTTCTTGTTTATTTACCTTCATTATTAACAGTTTGTGCTGCGGCGTCCTTGATCGTCGTCAAGTTTTGTAACTTTCGGGGGGTGTGCCGTAACCGTAAGGCATTCGCGATGACCAACAGAATCGAAATTTCGTGGAACAGCATCCCGCTGGCCATATCAACTAACCCAATGAGCAAGCCGCTTAACAATAAGGCAACAGTTCCGATCGCAATGACAAGATTCTGTTTGATATTATTGTCCATCCGTTTAGCCAGATCGAAAAGAACGCCGAGATTCGTCAGGCGACTGCTGGTTAAAATGACATCAGCAGTATCAATGGCCACATCCATCCCTGAGCCCATGGCTACCCCAACATCTGCTTGCGCCAGTGCAGGCCCGTCGTTGATCCCGTCACCGACAAACATCACCTTTTCACCATGCGCTTGCGCTGCCTTGATCGCCGTGACCTTGTCGACTGGTAGTAAACCGCCGTGGGTCTGGCTCAGTGGCAAATCCGCCATCATGTGTTCAACCGCAGCCTGCGAGTCGCCTGAAAGCACAACCGTCTTTTTACCGTTAGCTTGAAGGGTCGCCAACATGCCTGGGGTATCGGTCCGCAACTGATCGCGTAAGCCGTAAACTGCAGCAAGTTTGCCGTCAATCGTCGCCACGACCAACGAAGCACCGCTTTTAATCACGTTTTGAATAGCAGCTTGCTGAGCGGTAGTCAGCGGCTGCGTCAGACTCTTTTGATTCCCAATGCTAACGGTATGGTCAGCCACTTGCGCCTGCACGCCAATTCCCCGCGTGACTTTCACGTCGGTCACAGCCGGTGTTGTTTGCGGCTTTAGGTAGGCGACCAATGCCTGCCCCAACGGATGCGCTGTTGCTTGCTCAACCGCCGCCACCAGCTCAGCAACTTTCGCGTCATTGTTCGCCCAATATTGGGCCGTTGCAACGCTGATTTTACCTTGGGTTAAGGTGCCGGTTTTATCAAACATCACCGTGTCAATCTGATCCAATTTGGTGGCCACATCCCCGCCTTTGATCAAAATGCCGTGCTTCGCGCCAAAGCCTAAGCCGACAACATTGCTGACGGGGGCGCCAATCACCAATGCACCAGGGCAGCCTAATACCAAAATCGTAATGGCTAGTCGGACATTTTGGCTGATCAAACCAACGAGCAAAGCAATGATCAATACCAGCGGCGTATACCACCGCGCAAACTTCTGGATAAAAGTGGCGACTGGTGACTGTGCGTCCTGAGCATCTTCAATCAAATCAATGATCTGTTGATAAACCGTGTTGTAGCCGGTTTTCTCAACTTCAATAGCCACCGTACCATCACTCACCTGCGTGCCGGAATAAACCGTTGCGTCGGCCTGCTTGCTTTTTGCATCCGGCTCACCAGTGATCGCGGCTTCAACAACATTCGCCTGCCCACTGATCACTTTGCCATCAGCTGGTACCGTTTCGCCGGCCAGTACACGGACTTGATCACCAACCGCCAAGTCACCAACCGGAATCATGGTGCCATCCAGTCGCCGCGCGGTTTTCGGTGCCGCAGCTGCCAAGCCTTGAATCGCCGAACGCGTCTTCGCCAAACTGCGCTGCTCTAACCAGTCACCGAATAAAAATAGAAAACTGACCACAGCACTTTCAACCGGCTCACCAATCAACACCGCGCCAACCAGGGCAATCGTCACCAGCAACTCAATACTAATCTGCTTATACCGCAGCGCCGCCAATGCATTGATCGCAATCGGCAAGCCCGCCACCAAACTCGCCAACACTAGCACCCATGCCTGACTAAAAATCAGACCGCCTGCTGTCAGCACACCGCCAGCAATCATCGCTTCTTGTTTATGCGTCTGAATAAAATGCATCGCTAATCCCTCCATTTGAGACCAGTGTACCGAGGTATGAAGAAAGCTGCCTTGACGGTGATCAACTTTAGGGATTTGCCACACGATTATTCTGGAACTGACATGTTTATGACGAAAAAAGATGAAAACACGACGTTTATTTTTAAACTGATGAAGCATCATCAGTTTCAGTTACAATTAATTTGCTTAGTCTTGAAGGTATCTTGGTTGTTGGGGGCTTAATTGCTGTCTTATCGAATTTCCTGTAAGATTTCATTCGTATACATAACAGATATTTGAGTAGTGGTCTTCTAGTATGACCAATCCTCAGCCATGATGATGCGTTAATTGGGAGATGATACTAAAATGAATCGCGATAAAAAAGTTTGGGGTGCATTGCTGATAGTGCTCTTTAACCGTAGCATCTTCAGATATATCGAAGCTCTCTGGACGAACAATATGATATTCGGGAATGTGCTCAAGGGGTTAAGCGCTATCGTAACCTGCGCGGCAATCTATGTATTAATAAGATGTTTGCATGAAAAGTATGCGTCTAATCCAAAGCTTCATGCCCGTAAGCATCAGTAGCGACAAGATTATCAACAGCGCATGATGCTACCTGTTTCTTAAGCTTCTACAAATTGGAGAAATGTTTGAATAAACTAAAACAGCTGGTTATCGGGATCATTCTATTTATACCATTCTTATTCCTTGCCTCTGGAGTCTCCCTAGTTGACTGCTTTTTTGAAGGTGTCTTATTAAACTGGCTATTTATTGTTATTGCGGCCAGTATCTCAATACCATCACTGCTATTCATTGATCGTCATATAAAGCCTTCTTCAACGCAACAACTTAATCAGCCACTCAAAGCACGTTATTTTTATATAGCGGTCATTTGGACCATTTTCATTGTTGTTTTAACAATAACACTCAATAATCTGCCATTTCTCCCGGCTCCAACTGACAATGTGTTGCAGTCGTCAACTGCAAAAGTATTAACTGGCCCATCGCGCTGGCCAATGATTATCTCTCTGTGTTTCTTAACCCCGATATGTGAGGAACTCGGATTTAGAGGCGTTATCCAAGATTATTTAACAAATATTTTTGGCTATTGGCCATCAGTTCTCATCACTTCGATCATTTTTGTTTTTCTCCATGGATTTGAGGTTGTTGCTTCATTGTGCTTACTTCTTTGTGCAATTGGTTTTAGTCTTCTCAATCAAGCTTCTGGAACAATAAAAACAAGCATTGTGTCACACATGACTTATAACATTATCGTGACAATATTAGTCATGTTGCGCTTGTGAATCTCGGAAAAGTAAAAAGACACTTCCGTCGCAGATACACTTGAAGTCAGTCTCTTGGGAACGCCGGTTGCTTACGGGAACGCGGTTGGGCCATAATTCACAGCCACCGAATAAAGGACAAACAATTTCTATAAGTGCGGAAATTGTTTGTCCTTTTCATTTGGGTAGTCTATTGGAATTTTAAAGATACCAGTGCCAAGGCGGAGCAATCGTAGGCCAGATGGGGCTCAGCCGTGCAAACAACACAGCGACCGGGCTTGGAGCTGATGTTGTTAGGCGACTTCGAGGCTGGTTTTTGGGCTCGAAGCGCCGTCTCCGCTCTAGCTCCTCATCGCCAGCCCCATCTGGCCGGAGATTGCGGAGTTTGGCACGGCAAAGGATTCTTTAGCTTAAATCTTTCCCAGATTATTCGGAATCTAATGAATCATCAGTCCAGTACGGGAATTATGACCCATCCTTTTTCCGAGAGGTGGATTTTTTTAGTTCCGCTAAATCCTCTGATCACTTTAAATGAGCTAGCTAACAAAGCGCTCCTGCAAACACCCGTTCCCAAATGTATTAAAATCTGATTAACCCCATGTGGTAATATAGAAGTATTCAAATAAAGGAGGACGCGTCAGATGCCAGAAGAACAACCAATGGTCCTATTTAAGGACGTTGAGAAAGTTTATCGAGGCGGAAATGTCGCGGTCGAACATATCAACCTTGAGATCCATAAGGGGGATTTTGTCTGTCTCATCGGGACGTCTGGTTCCGGGAAGACAACGACCATGCGGATGATCAACCGAATGCTGGAGCCCAGCGGCGGCCAGATCCTGTTTAACGGCAAAGACATTCATAAAATCGATGCCGTTAAACTACGTCGGCAAATCGGTTATGTCATCCAGAATATCGGCCTCATGCCACACATGACGATCTATGAAAATATCACCATCGTGCCAAAGCTGTTAAAGTGGCCCGAAGAAAAACGCCGGGAAAAAGCCAAGGAACTGCTCGATTTAGTTGAACTTCCAGAAGACTATCTTGATCGCTATCCTTCCGAACTTTCTGGCGGCCAACAACAGCGTATCGGAGTTATCCGTGCGCTAGCAGCCAATCAGGATCTGATTCTGATGGACGAACCATATGGCGCCTTGGATCCCATCACCCGTGAAGCTTTGCAGGAACTGATTAAGAACTTGCAGGAAAAACTCGGTAAAACCGTGGTTTTTGTGACCCATGACATGGACGAAGCTTTGAAACTCGCAACTAAAATCGTGGTCATGGATCATGGGCATATTATTCAAAACTCGACACCGACAGAACTCTTAACCCATCCAGCCAACAAATTCGTCGAAAATCTTGTCGGGCAAGACCGACTTGTTCAAGCGCGGGCCGATGTCACCACCGTTGAACAAATCATGCTTAAAAACCCAGCCGCCATCACACCAGGCAAATCACTGGCCGAAGCGATTCTGCTGATGCGCAAACGCCGCGTTGATACGCTGCTGGTCACAGATGACGAGAATCATCTTAAAGGTTTCATTGATCTTGAATCCCTTGAGACGCGTTATCAAAGTGCCACTAGTGTTGGCGATATCATTAAAACCAGTATTTTCTATGTGAATAAAGACTCATTGTTGCGTGACACCGCTGATCGCATTCTCAAACGTGGACTTAAATATGTCCCTGTTGTTGATCATGAAAAGAAACTTGTCGGCATTGTCACCCGAGCAGCTTTAGTCGATGTTGTTTATGACACTATCTGGGGCGACAACGATGACAAATCTGACGATAACGACAGTGACCAAGCTGATAGCGATACCGAAAATACCGCTTCAGCAACTGCTGCTTCGGAAGCGCCTGCTAACAGTGACACGCCTAAGGAGGTGTGACCATGTTCGCATTTCTAAACGCACATGGCAGCGAGCTAATCACCAAGACTTGGGAGCAGCTCTACATTTCCGCCATCGCACTGGGTCTTGGCGTGCTGGTAGCCGTGCCGCTGGGCATTGTGCTGACACGTTTTCCTAAAACGGCGAAAGTTGTCATCGGTCTAGCCAGCATGTTACAAACGGTGCCATCGCTGGCGTTGTTGGCCTTAATGATTCCAATTTTTGGGATCGGCAAGTTGCCGGCCATTGTGGCGCTGTTCATCTACTCGCTGCTACCGATTCTACGTAATACTTATATTGGCATGGAAGATGTCGATCCGGTTTTGATTGATGCTGCTAAAGGCATGGGCATGACGGCCTTGCAATCAATTCGACAAGTCGAAGTGCCGCTGGCGATGCCAGTCATCATGGCCGGTGTGCGCCTATCCGCCATTTATGTCATCGCTTGGGCAACCCTCGCATCGTACATCGGTGCTGGCGGCCTTGGGGATCTCATTTTCAACGGCTTGAACCTCTTCCAGCCAGACTTAATCATTGGCGGGACGATTCCGGTTACCATCTTGGCACTCTTGGTTGATTGGCTGCTGGGCCGGCTAGAACATCGGCTGACCCCAGTAAGCGAACAGGCCTAGGAGGTGGCGAGATGAAGACATTCAGAAAAATGCTCCTATCGCTGTTCCTCATCCCCGTCTTGCTATTAGGCGGCTGCGGCTTTCCCGGACTGGGCGGCTCTGGTAATGACGGTACTGTGCGGATCGCTTCGCAAACCAGTACTGAATCGCAGATCATGGCAAATATCATTGCCGAACTCATTAATCATGAACTCGGCTACAAAACGACTTTGGTCAACAACCTGGGTTCTGGTACCGTGGTGCATCAAGCGATGATTCGTAACGATGCTGACATTAGTGCTACCCGTTACACTGGGACCGACATTACCGGTACCTTAGGCATGAATCCCGTCAAGGATCCTGCCGAAGCTACGGCGATTGTTAAGCGCGAATTCAAAAAGCGTTACGACCAGACTTGGTACCCGTCTTATGGTTTTTCCGACACTTATGCTTTCATGGTGACCCAACAGGAAGCCAAAAAGGACGGTTTGAGCACCATTTCCGATTTGAAGAAAGTCGCTTCGCGTTACAACGCGGGCGTAGATTCCAGTTGGATGAACCGCAAAGGCGACGGTTATAGCGACTTCACCAAAATGTATGGGTTCGATTTCAAACGAGTCTACCCGATGCAGATCGGACTGGTTTACGACGCGGTCGAAGCCAACAAGATGCAGACGGTCTTAGGTTACTCAACAGACGGCCGCATTCGCAGTTACAACTTGAAAGTGCTGAAGGATGACAAAAAGTTCTTCCCACCTTATCAATGTTCGCTCGTCGTCAACAACAGCTTTTTGAAAAAATACCCGAAACTCAAGCCGCTGTTACATCGGTTAGATGGCAAAATCAACCTGAAGACGATGCAAGAGCTGAATTATCAAGTCGATGATCAACTGCTTGAACCGAACGTGGTCGCGCAAAAGTTTCTTGCCAAACACAACTATTTCAAAGGAAGTGACGACTAATGGCCAACATGGATACCTGGCAGCAATTCTGGTACTATCTTGCCAATAATGGCTCGTATGTGCTGAGTCAGTTTGCTCGCCATTTTCTGATCTCAATTTATGGGGTGTTAATCGCCGCCATCATCGGGATTCCGATCGGGCTGGCAATTGCGCGGCACCGGACATTAAGTAGCACGGTGATTGGCATCGCTAACGTCATTCAGACAATTCCTAGTCTGGCGATGTTATCGATCATCATGCTTGGCCTCGGGCTGGGTGTGAATACCGTCATCGTGACTGTTTTCCTCTACTCGCTGCTGCCGATCATCAAGAATACTTACACAGGCATGCAAAATGTCGACAAGAACTTGATGGATGCGGCTAAGGGTATGGGCATGACCCGTTGGCAATCGCTGTACATGGTTGAAATTCCTTTGAGCATGTCTGTCATTATGGCCGGCATTCGCAACGCGCTGGTCGTGGCCATTGGGATCACCGCCATTGGTGCCTTCGTCGGTGCCGGTGGTCTGGGCGACATCATTGTTCGCGGCACCAACGCAACCAACGGCGGCGCCATCATCCTTGCCGGCGCATTGCCAACCGCGTTAATGGCGATCATCTCTGATTTGGTACTGGGCTTCTTGGAACGCCGCTTGGAACCAAAAGGCAAAGCAGAATCTTAAAATCGTCATGAACCTTATTTAACCCTAAAGACGGCCATTGCTGGTCGTCTTTTTTTACGGCCCTTAAAGGTTCCTTTAGCAAAAAGCCATGTTTTCATCGTCCTTTTTCAACAAAACCGCCACTGAGTCGGTACGAATCCGTCTCATCCCTTCGGTAAGCTTTTACTATTGGCTGTTATGAAAGCAGTCAAATGATCGAAGGGAGTCTTACTTATGAGTATCACTTTTTTGGCCATCGCCGCCAGCCTCTTAACAGTCGGGAATCCGCAACCGGCCAAACCGTCGACGTCTGCCGTTCCCATCTCGACCAGTCAGGTCCAACCGCTGGCAGCTCCAACCCCTGATTCTTGGCAGGCGGCCATCACGCCACATCATGCCACCCCAGTGCACGAGGAACCTGCCAGCTTACCGGAACAAAATCTGGATCAGAAAGTCAAAACTTCACGGGTAAAACCGAGCCGTTATTCAAAGTGAGTCTCGTTAAGAACATCGTGACAGTCTGTTGTACAAATTAACCTAGTTACCCTTCCTTCCACTATCAAGATTTTGATGGTGGTTTTTTTTGAAAATGATAGCCATATGCCACCTTTGTATTGCTTCTTTTATAGACATTGTGCCAGTTACAACATCGTAGACGCTCCCTGTTAATTTTCAATATGCTCTTGACAAGAATATTCACAACTTCTAATATATGCGAATGAACGTTCATTCCGGAGGAGAAAAAATGAAACCCATCGCCACCCCAGATCCAATCATCGCCCAAGCAGTCAAGCTGTTTGCCGAACGCGGCTACGCGGAAACCAATTTACCGTCAATCGCCAAAGCTGCCAATGTAGCGGTTGGCACAATTTATCGTCACTTTAAGGGTAAAGAGGATATCCTTAACACCGCGTTTACTGACATCATGCATTATTTTCACGACTCACTGGCTGACGCTGCCAATTGCAACGTCAGTGATCCCGAATCAACTTTCAGCCACCTCTTTGATGCCGCTGCACTGACCATGCAACATTACCCAACTGAACTGCATTTTATTGAACAAAATGTGTTTAATGAAGCGCTACGCCCAGAGAGTCGTGCTGCTCGCGACCGTGTTACCACATTGATTAGCAATATGCTGATGGAAGGTCAGGAACACGGTGTCATTGTGAAAGCAGATGTTCGCACCCAGTTAGCTATTTTATACGGCAGCATCGTCAGCATGATTGACATCGTTTGGGTCCAACAACAACTTCAAGGCCATGTGCCCGATCAAGATCAGTTAGCCCTTGAGCTAAAAAATCAGATCTGGAACGGCTTAACCTGTGAAAGGAGTATCTTTCAATGAAAAATCTTCGTCATCGTCACATACCGGCCCTTATTTTCTGGCTAATCGTTATCATCATGACTTTAATCACCATGCCAGATGTTTCCGGCATCGTCCGAGACAAAGGCGCCTTATCGCTGCCGAAAAACGAAGAGAGTCAAATTGCCGCAAACATTGAAAAGAAAGCCAACAATAATCAGAAGGTTCGCTCTTATGCACTGGTTTTCAACAATGGTGACAAAAAACTGACTGCCTCGCAAAAACAAGCCATTCATCAAACTCTCAAGAACCTTAAGAGTACCGGTGCTGTCAAAATTATCAACGTCACACAAGCATCTGACAACGCCGAAACTAAGAAACAGCTAGACGCCAAAGACGGTACGACTCAGATGGCGTTGGTCGATGTGAAAGCCCAAGGGCAAGTCGGACCGCAAACGCGCAATTTAGAAAAACAAATCAAAACTAGCAACGTCAAAACCTATGTAACTGGCAGTGATGTCTTGAACGACGACTTTGCGACCGTCACTGAAAAAGGGATTCAGAAAACAGAAATCATTGCGGCAATCTTCATTTTCATTGTGCTCATCATTGTCTTCCGTTCCCCGATCGTCCCGCTCGTGTCGCTGCTCACCGTTGCCATTTCCTTCATGACTTCCTTGAACATCATCATGAATTTGGCGGACAAGTTTAACTTCCCAATCTCCAACTTTACCCAAGTCTTCCTAGTGGTTGTCCTTTTCGGGATCGGGACTGACTATAACATTTTGCTATACGACGACTTCAAAGCAGCCCTTTCACAAGGCATTCCACGAACGAAAGCTGCCGGGGTTGCCAGACGTTTTGGTGGGCGAACGATCCTGTACTCTGGCCTCTCAGTTCTAATCGGCTTCTCCGTGCTCGGCCTTGCCAATTTCAAGTTCTATCGTTCCGCAGTTGGCGTGGCCATTGGTGTTCTGATCCTCTTGACCGTGCTGCTCACGCTCAACATGTTCTTCATGGCCACTTTAGGCGAAAAGCTCTTTTGGCCAAGTAAGAATCTCAACGGTCATAGCACCAGCCGACTGTGGCACGGCCTGTCCAAAATGGGCATCGCTCGACCGCTCATCACACTCGGGATCATTGGCATCATCGCAGTGCCATTTTTGCTGAATGTCAACCAAACTCTGAATTTCAACAACGCGGATGAACTGCCGGAAACTTTGCAATCCAAGGTCGGTTATAAGCTGATTCAGGATCATTATTCAAAAGGTATGGCCTCACCAACAACCATCTATATTCAAAGTAAGCAACCGTTGAATACACAAACGGTTCTTGGTACGATTGATGACCTCACAACCTACCTGCAAAAGGAGAACGGCGTTAAGACAGTTGCCTCTGTGACACAACCAGGCGGCAGTCAGATTAAGTCGCTCTATCTCGACAATCAACTCCAAACGATTAATGCGGGCCTGACAGACAGCGTGAAAGGGTTGAAGCAGGTGCAAGCAGGCCTTAGCTCAGCCAATACGCAAATTACAAATGCTGATGTCGCCGGCAGCACGCAACAAGTGCAGACCCTTGCTAATGGCACCAACACCCTTTCATCCGGCGCCTCCAGTCTTAACAGCGGGATCGGCCAGTATACTTCCGGCGTTGCATCGTTAAACACCGGGATTGGCCAATTAAGCAGCCAGCTGCCGGCCCTGAGTTCAGGGGTGAACACCTTAAGCACGAGTTCGACCCAACTAGCTAAGGGCATGGATCAGCTTAGCGGGAATAGTACGGTACTCGCCAGCGGGATGAATCAACTTAGCGACAAATCTGGTGAGTTGACTAGCGGAATGAACAAGCTCGCCAGCCAAGTTCAGAACTTGACCGGCAGTGCTCAGCAAATCGTTACCTTAATTAACCAACTTCCCAATGGCAGTCAACTGACACAGCCAATTCTAGAAGAAATCGCCAAGTTTTCAGGTGGTGTGCAACAGCTGACGAACGGTACCAGTTCGCTTGGCGATGGCATCAAAACGCTGAACAATGGTACGACAGCCTTAAACAGCGGCATCAGTACGCTCACCAGTGGTGCCCACCAACTGAGTAGTGGGATTGGTTCCTTAAACAGCCAAGTACCGAGTCTTGTTTCCGGTGTCAACCAACTCAACGCGGGGTCCTCACAGCTCGCCGGGCAAAATGGCACCCTCAATAGTGGCGCGGCACAAGTTGCCAGTGGTGCCAATCAGGTCAATACCGGTGTCCAAACCCTGAACACAAAAGTGAAGGCAATCTCCGAACAAGTCACCACCATGCAAAGCGGCTTAACCTCGGCAGACAAAGCACTCGGCACGATTGCAGACGGCAGCACCAGCATGAAACAATACCTGACCGAGTTGCAAAAGTCGTATCTGGGGAAGAAGTTCTATATCCCTAACGCCACTTTAAAGAGTAAAACCTTCAAGCCTGCGTTAACGACCTACATGTCTGATGGCAACAAGATTACCAAATTGACCGTTGTTCTAAAGGGCGATCCCAGCACAGATGCTGCCGCCAAACAGATCGAAGCGATTAAAACTGACATGACGGCCAAATTAAAGCACACGCCGCTAGCCGATGCAACAGTCGCGGTTGGTGGCCAAACTTCACAAACCGCCGACCTGCAAAAACTGGCTAATGGCGACTTTGAACGAACCGCCGCGATCATGATTATCGGTATCGGCATCGCCCTCATTTTCGTCACCCGGTCCTTGATTCAACCTATCAGCATTATCTCAACGTTGCTGTTGGCCTACGTCACCTCGTTAGGCCTCACCAAACTGTTCTCAACTTACGTGCTTGGTCGCGACATGCTGACGTGGAATACACCGTTCTTCACCTTCATCATGCTCGTTGCCCTCGGCGTTGACTACAGTATCTTCCTCATGGTGCGCTACCGTGATAACGCCCTCGAAGGCGGCACCATGACGCATCGGATTGCCAAAGCCGCTAGCGTCATCGGTGCGGTTGTCATCTCCGCTGCCATCATCCTAAGTGGTACCTTTGCCGCGATGATCCCATCCGGCATTACAACCCTGATTCAGGTCGCGCTGGCCGTCATCATCGGCCTGATCCTCCTCGTCTTCCTGCTCCCACTGGTCATGTCCAGTGTCATCAGCCTGACTGACAAGCAGATGAACAAAAATAATCATCCGCAAGGCCCCGGCCCACATGACAACAATGATCATGCGTCACCAAAAAGCCCTAAAACACCAACGCCAAATGGCCCAAACTCAAGCCATTCAGCAACACCGGCGGAACCGCGTACGTCACAGAAACCGCGTGTTCATTTAGCGGCTGTCCCCCCTGATTCAAAAAAATGAACGGGTTGCACGCACACTCTCTCCGTTGAGACCTAACACCTGTAGTTTCCAAGACTGCAGGTGTTTTTGTATCTGTTTAGAAAGCTATATGATTCGGTTGTTGCCATGAATCTGATGCTGTTATAGGTTGAAGCCATCTCGGCAGTGGTTTAATAAAGATAACACTAGGGGATGTCGATCATGCGCTCAAACAAATCAGGCAAACTACTATCATTAACCATACTTTTCATTTTTGCCTTTTTTCTGCTTTCTGTTGTGTGGACCTTGCGCTCAGATACAAAGATAGCAAGAATTGTCCCTCTTATCCTTGTCCTCATTTTGACTATCTTAAGCTTCTTACACTACGCACCCGCCCCAAAAACAAAACAGCAACCGTTGTTCGTCCCAAAAAAGTTTGGCATTGGCATTAGTGTTAACCCCAATAACCCAACAGGACGGTTATTCTGGTATCTCGTTTTCGCAGTTATGACGATCCTGATCATAGTGGTGGCTTTCAGTAACTAACGGAACCATTCCTTAGCATCCAAATTGTTTATTAAGCAGCTATATGTAGACTGTACTTTGCTTTAAATGAAACCGCTTGCCTTTGCATCATTTTTTTGAATCTGCTATCGTCAGCAGTGACCTGTTGCTACATGATCCATGTGTATCAGGTTAAATGATAGAAATGAAGGCACTCCCATGACAACTTCACCAGTTTCACATCGCACGCAATTGGCTATTTTATCAGCAGGATTACTGACGTTTGTCGGTATTCTGGTTGAGACTTCCATGAACGTTACCTTTCCAACGCTTATCAAAACGCTGCATGTTTCATTGTCGACAGTGCAATGGCTCACATCAGGTTATTTGCTGATGGTTACCTTGGTCATGAGCACAACCGCTTTTTTATTGCGACGATTTGATACACGGCGCTTGTTTCGAACTGCCATTCTTTGCAGCCTGGCCGGAACCTTATTGTGTATCTGGGCACCGAGTTTTCCAATTTTGTTTGCTGGCCGTTTGTTGCAGGCCCTGGCAACTGGGGTCTCGACCCCGTTGATGTTTCATTTGATTCTGACCATGATCCCGCAAGTCCACCTCGGGATTTACGTGGGGATGGCCAGTGTTGTGACGTCACTGGCCCCTGCGCTTGGGCCAACTTATGGCGGTTTACTGACATATTATGCCTCATGGCGGATGATTTTTTGGCTGGTACTGCCAGTTATCCTGCTCGTCTGGTCCTTGGGCGAAGCCACGATTCGCGTTAAAGCGCAGACGACGACTGATCGTTTTGACTTTCTAGGTTTGCTGCTGCTTGGACTTGGTCTGTTCTCACTCATCGAAGTGCTGGATCAATTCACGGCATCTGGGCTGACTGCTGGCTTTTGGGGCTATGTCGCGGCTTTGGCTGTCGCTATTGTTGGGATGAGCTATCACTTAAAACATACAGCCACACCGCTGCTTAACTTTTCGCTTTTCAAACAGGCTGGTATTCGGGCACGCGCCATTAACTTCTTTATTTTACAATTCAGCAATATTGGCATTGCTTTCGTTATTCCAATTTTCGCCGAAAACGTCCTGCATACCAATGCTTCTGTGGCCGGACTGATTTTACTGCCCGGTTCATTGATCGGCGCGGCGGTTTCACCCATTGGTGGCGCCTTGTACGATCGGTTCGGCGCACGTCGCCTGCTCCTGACAAGTGATGCCGCTATGTTCATAGGCGCTATCTTGCTCGGCATCTTCACGCACCAGCTGAGCATTCCTTTAATTGTCGGCTTTTATATCATTTTCCGCATGGGCTTCAACCTCGGCTTCGGCAACACCATGTCAGACGCCAGCACCATGGTAACCGGCTCAGCCAAAGCGGACATCAACGCCTTGTTCAATACCATTCAACAATACGCCGGCTCACTAGGCACTGCCAGCTTATCAGCCATCATCACCTTGCAACACCGCCTCTCTCCGGTGGGCGCGGACGCGACAGGGAGTCAGATCGACTTCATCGTACTTGCGGTACTTGCTGTGTTGACCTTTGTTGTGCAATGGCGGTTGCGGGCGGATCAGCAGTAAGCAGCGTCTAAAAGAGCGTCTAGGATGTTCGCGCCGTTATGATGCCATAAAGACCCTACTTGTAAGAAACTGTCTGACAATTTTTCATTCAGCGAAACAGAAAAGGTTCTTTGGTATGACGTCTTTTCATTCAAACAATTAGGAAACTACGGTTGGGTCGCAAGCGAATAATCTACAGTCTTAGTTCCCTTGTTAAAGAGTGAAAACCAAATAGCAACAGAAATTCCCGAGAAATCGGGAATTTTTTTGGTGCAAAACAAAAACTCGGGACACTGAAAGAATCTGTTCCGAGTATTTTTTGAAATGTTTGTTCGATCAAGTCTGGCAACATGCCAAGTCATGCGCCTAAATTGATCACTTGATCGTATGCCCCCCTTCAACTGCGCATCAAGGTGATGACTCACCTCAATCAAGGTCATATCAAGGTCATATCAGGGTCATTCAAAAATTGCTTGGTAACTTGTCTAGCAGTTTCTGCGTCTAACGCAGATGTGCCTTCGTCAACAAATGCAATTGGTTTTGGTGAGTAGAAAAATCTTGCTAATGCTAAGCGTTGTTTTTGACCGCCAGACAAATTTTGGCCGTTCTCTTCAATCATTTGATCTGATGACTTAACGAAATCTACCTTTGCCTTTAATAGTGCCTGTTGCAAACTGTCCCCAGATTTTTGCTTATTTGCCCAAAGCGATGTGTTGTTCGCCACTGAATCATTGAATAAATAGACATTTTGATCAACGTATTGAGAAATCTTTGTTAATGCTGTCATTGTCCGCAAATCTTGGTCGTCAATATAAACATGTCCAATATAATCCGTAATTTGACCATCTAAAATTTTCAATAAGGTACTCTTCCCGACACCGCTTCGACCAACGATCGCATATTTTCCTCCTCGTTCAAATGTGAGGTTCAAGTGATCAAGTATCTTGTTCCCATTAATCGAATAGCTAAGATCAACCACCTTTAAAGCGTGCTGAAATGCTGGTTCTTGGGTGCTTTCGTTTGCCATTGCCGACTTAGAAGATCCTTGAATGACTTTATCAAATAATGGGTGCGTTGCTTTAATCTGCACGGCATCGTTGCTAAGGCTAGACAAAGAATTAAAAATACTAGCAGCAATGCTGCCGGTTGAACTAATTGCCCCAAGTGGAATAGCACCAAGGATGGCCAAAATACTGGTCATAATATCGACCATGACCTGACAGAAGATACTCAAAGCTGCTATTGAATTAGAAATGCGAGCGTTGGTTTTAGTGTATGAAACTTTCACTTCCGCATATCTTTTGGCAGCCGTTTTTACCAGTTCTTGAAGTCTGCTTAATTTATTTGCATTTAATAAAACATCAAATCCGTTAAGAACATTGGTCACTTGATTCGAGAACGCCGCATTCCCGTTTGACATTTCTGTCGTCGCCACGGTCATTGGCTTACCTAGACGAGAAGGAATTTTCAGCATCAATATCGATAAGAAAAGAATCATTGGGATGAATAGTAAGTGATAAGCAGCAAGTGCTATGGTTGCGAAGACAACGGTAGTCCCATCAGACAGCAACGAGAATAAGTTCTTAATGGCGTTACTTTCAATGTTGCCAACATCATTAACATATTCAGAAAGATACTCTCCGGTTGTTTGTTTGTGATACTGTGCATAAGAACTTCCGACAATCATTCTCGAAATGGTATCACGCACATCAATCATAATCCGCTGCGTGAGTTTTTCTTGAAAAACCGCCTGAAAATAATTGCTAATCAAAAAAGTTCCCCAAACTGCAAGATTAATGGCGGACCATAGGAAGAGTGCCTTCATATCCCTCGAAAAAATGGCATTCGTTGTAAAAGTTAAGAGAACTGATGTGCCTGTGTACAAAAGGACGTTCACAATAATCCAAACAATGTTGATCCCTGTGCGGCCTCGCTGATGTCTTAAATATGTTTTCATGATTAAGCACTTCCTCCGACCTTTATTGATACTTCATACGATAACCGCTAAACTGAGTTTCAATAGTTATGTTTCGAAAACGAAACGAGGAGATGCTCATCATCGAAAATTTTGGCGCAACATTTAAGTACTTGAGAGAGTCGCGAGGCATAAGCCTTAGCTCCTTAGCAGACGATGTTGTATCAAAGGGTATGATTTCGAAATTTGAGAATGGCACATCAGACCTATCAACCAAAAGATTCTTTCATTTGCTTAAGGAAATCTATGTGACCCCCTTTGAATTTACAGTTGTCATGAACCATTTTGAACCTTTATATGACAACAAGTTATCAACCGAATTAACGCAACTTGCTCTAAATCATAATGTTCAAGGACTTAATCACTTAGTCGACACCGAATATGCGCGTTGCCAAAACTCGCATTTGATTTTTGATCAGCTGAACTGGATTATGGCTGAATGTGTTCGCGCAGAGGTAGAAAAGAAACCCCTACCTAGCCATGTTCCCTTGAATGTACTAACGGATTATTTATTTCAGTGTGAGGACTGGGGAAACTTTGAACTCGTCCTCTACGGCAATACCATGACCCAGCTTCCCATTGAAACTATCACCGTATTTTCACAAACCCTATTAGACAAATGCGCTATCTACATTGGTCTACCGAATACTTACGAGACATGTATGAATGTCTTGCTAAACACAGTGGGACTGCTGATTCGGGACGGAAAAATCCAGCATGCTTTAAAAGCGCTAGCCGTTCTTGAGCAAAAAGATTTACCGGAATCTTTTCTATTAGAGCGCGTGCTATTGAATTACTATAAGGGAATATTGCTATTTAGGACGGGGAAAGAAGCTGAAGGCAGACAACTAGTTGGTGCTGCTTTGTCTGCTTTAAAGGCGGGAAACTGTGTGGACTTCGTTGACGCTTTAAAAAAAGATTTGCCAGAATTTGGCTTGTATCATATTTGAAACGAAAAGCCGGCCTCCCCGATTGCGTGAATAATAGCAGCGGCAATTACCCAATAGATTGCTTATAGGTCTCCGCTTGAAAAAAAGTTTTAGGAAAGAAAAAGAATCTGAGATTCCAAGTGTTTAGGAATTTCAGATTCTTTTGTTTTGTCTTGAAGCCAGCTTATCAATATACAAAAAATGACCAGCTAGGCATTCCCTTGAATCTGATACTGCTTCAAAAACTTTTTCTTCGAAACAACTCGATGATTCGTAACATCTAGATAATCACCTAGATACCCAAGCGCATACATGTTATAGCCAGCAAAACCGCCGCCGATCGTACCAACCGCGGCGGTTTTTAAGTTTGCACCGAGCGAAGGGTTCAGTCCACTCATTAAAATGCGCAGGTGATTGTCTAACCAACATAGATAGTTCTCTTCAAAAGCGGCTTTAACCCAAGCCGGTCGTTCATTGGTTTGACTAATCTCCCAAACGTCAGCTGAACGGCCTTTATAGACAGCTTTCATAATAACCTCGCTTTCTAATCCTTCTCCATTTACAAGCAACTTTCTGAATAGCAAAGCAGCTGTGTCATGGCGCTGCTATATAAAAAATATGCAGATATACGAAAACGCCACAAATCAGGACTGTTCCCCAAGTCTCGTCAGCCATTGTCCCTTGGGTACCCGCATGGCAGCGAGCGTTCCTGTTTGCATATGCTGATAAACGTATATCTCAAAATTGAAGCAAAAGAATAGCCACAATAAGCTGCCTGAAAGAAGCCCCCACCACGACCAGTTTGGTCCTAGGGAACTGACGAAAACACCGTAAGGCAACGCCATCAGCGTGGCTTTTAATCCGCAATACAAATGATAAAGGCATCCCCAGTTCTTGATTGACACGAAAGCCATTTCGATACCGCGTTCTCAAGATTGATTTGGCTGACATATAGTGCTCCATCTCGGCATTATGCAAAAAGCTGATTCTTCTTTTAAGTGTAATCGTGCACGGCAATTTTGTGTTCCTCAAAAAATAAACGTTGGGTTTTCGCCGATTAACGTCAATGAGCTGGCTTGTCGTTATTTTTGATCGCCGAAGTTTCAGCACCCACGATGCACAGAACTTAGCTGACCGTACACAAAAACGCCTGAAAACAGGATTGTTAAAAATCTACGTTTTCAGACGTCATTGATTAACTGAATCATTCCGCGAGCAAGAACACAGTCAGGTTAACTGAGGCTCGTTCGATTCATGACTTTTAAAATAATCAGGATAAGTGGTTAAAACTGATTTGACATCTTTACCAACTGCTAACAAGTGATCGGTGGCCATCTGACTTGCCAACCTTGTATCCTTTGCCTTAACTGCATCCACAATTGCCTGATGTTCTGCAATAATGTGATGCCAGTGCATGCCATTTATTTCTAATTGTAGATAGCGATAACGAATAAACTGCAGATTCATTTGTTGTACCCACGTCCATACAAATTGTTTGTGATCTGCAATGTAAAAGAGTTCATGGAAATCATGATCTAATTTGAAAAAGTGCCCATAGTCTTGATTATGTTCATAGACACCCTGAAGAGCAATTTGCTGTTCTAATTCGTCAACTTGATCCGCTGTCATACGCTCAGCAGCGCTAGCAATAATAGTTTTTTCCAATTCGACTCTAGCAAATCGGCCTTGATTCATTTCATCCACATTAATTTTTGATACATAAGTGCCGCTTTGTGGAATGACATCAAATAAGCCCTCCCGACGCAGGCGAATAATTGCCTCCCGAATCGGGGTCACGCCGATATTTAACTCCGTGCTCAATTCATATTTATCGACCTTTTCCCCGGGAGTCAGCTGCATGCTGAGAATCATTTGCTTGATGGCAGTATAGGCCTCATCTTGATAATTCGAAATCTGCATGTACGTCACGCTTCCTTTTTTATCCATTTTATTGTATAACACTTTTATTTTTTTTAGAAAGATGTTGCTTCGCTCCCAAAATTATAGAGACTTCTAGCAAACATTGACAGCGCTTTTAGTAAACGCTATCATTTTCGTGGAGAGATGTTCTGTTATATCAGTTTTGGCTTTTAAAACTTGTTAAACATGCACAATGTGATGCTTGCGTTGCGTTCAGAATGACCTTTCAACTGGGATCAACTAAATAAGTACCTTATATACGATGTGGTCTCAGTTTAACAAGTTCATACAGCAGGATGCGAATTTTAGTATCAAGTATCTGTGCCTTAGATGAATTACGATCAGCATAGTCCATCCGCTTCTGCTTAATCGAACACATTTAAGGAGATATAAAAAAATGCAAAAATATGATTATCTCAATCGGTTAATCAAGACAAACTGTGTTGTTGTTGTTCGCGGCAACGATGCTGCCGAAGCAGTTAAAACAGTTGATGCTGTCATCGCTGGTGGCATTACTGGGATTGAATTGACCTTCACCGTACCTCATGCTGATCGTGTATTAGACCAACTCAGTGAAAAGTACGGTGATCGTGCAGATGTTCTCATCGGGGCCGGCACTGTGCTTGACCCGGCAACTGCCCGTCTGGCAATCATTGCTGGCGCCAAATTCATCGTCAGCCCCAGCTTCAACGCTGACGTTGCCAAAATCTGTAATCTCTATGCTATTCCATATACCTGTCTCTTATACACATCTCCGAGCCCACGAGACAAGAGGCAA
>ENA-OXEH01000001-OXEH01000001.1-human-gut-metagenome-genome-assembly--contig:-NODE-1-length-177907-cov-13.0851_pt1 | contig 177907 bp, 166 predicted proteins | sample MGYA00249826_ERZ652246 | MGnify/ENA primary metagenome ERZ652246 (study PRJEB26925, sample SAMN05826497) | human gut metagenome | biome: ENVO:2100002; feature: ENVO:00000062; material: ENVO:00002003... | reverse complement strand
CGATTTGTTGTTCTAGCGAATTGACTTCGCAAATGTTACTTCTTGCCTCGGTACCAAAGTACCAAGGACCCTGCACATTTAAACGAAACTTTGTTCAGTTTTCAAAGGACCACTTTGTCGCCAAGCGACAACTTACTAAGAATATCAAATTGGCAACTCGTTGTCAACATCTTTTTTTAAATCGCTGTGCGGTTTAAACTGTTTTTATGACTGACAACTCGTACTATACTACGCAGTTTGCTCACTCAAGTCAACCACTTTTTTAAAAAAGTTTTTCAAGAAAGGAAAAGCACGCACTATGACAGAGGATCAAGCTTTTTGGAACGCATTTGCGCCTGATTATGCCGCGGCAGAGCAGGCGTCGCGTTTGCCTATCGCACACGATGTCATCGCATGGCTGCGTTCAACGCAATTGCTGCCTGCGCATTCGGCAGTCGACTTAGCTGCCGGAACTGGCCGCTACGCTGTTCAAATGATGCCATGGGTTCAGGAACTGACGCTCATTGATTGGTCGTCTGCCATGCTCGCCTTTGCAAAAGAGCGCATGCATCAACAAGCCGATACTAAAGCTCAATTTATCGTGGCTGACTGGCGCAAATTACACAAGCCGCTTAATGCCGATATGTTGTTTGTCAGCCAGTTGCCGACACTTAAACCTCAAGACCTAAAAATGCTGATGAACTGGGCTAACCAAACCGTGGTGCTTAACTTTCAAACTGCACAGTCTGACGCTTTGCTTGAACAAGCGGCCTCGCTTTTAGGATTGCAGCTACCACCAGTTTATCAGGCGGACCCCGCCCGGATGACAAGCTTCAAAGTTTGGCTGACAGCCCAACGGATACCTTTTCAAAGTCATTCTTTGACATACGAAATTGAAGAGCAAACAACTTTAAGCGACTTGTTACCGGATCTGGCGACACCAATTGGTCTTAAAACTGCTGCCAGCCTTGCCAAGACCATCACCGGCCATGAGAATACGCACGTTCAGGTGACTGATCGCTTGACTTATACTTATACCCAACTGGTCTGGCATGTTTAATCACCACCCATTCAGTATGCTCGAAACACAAACCGAATTATCCGAATTTCGACTAAAAAAGACTTGCTGCTGTATGAACGTTCATACAGCAGCAAGTCTTTTTATAGATAACAGCATAAACATCATTGATGGTCATGCCCCGTTGATTTTTTCGAAACGTTAAGCTTTAACTTGCAACTGTTCAACGTTCACAACTGTGTCAACCCAGGAACTATCATAGAAGCCAGCTTCATGGGAAACTAGTAAAACTGCGCCAGGATATTGTTGCAAGCCTTCACGCAAAGCGTTTTTGGTGTCGTCGTCCAAATGATTCGTCGGCTCGTCCATCACTAGAATATTAGTCGTTTGGAGCATTAGGTCAGCCAACTTGACCTTAGCCTGTTCGCCCCCTGACAACATCGTCAGAGGATTGTTCGCCTCTTCACTGGTCAGTGCAGTGCGTGATAAGACCTGTCGAACGGTTTTCTGCGTGAGCGCTGGGAACCGTTGCTCCAAATACTGCACTGGGCTTTGTTTAGGTTGATCCCAGTGCAACTCTTGTTCATAGTAGCCAAAAACAACATTGTCGGCTATTTCAACGTTGCCACTGATCGCCGGTAAAAGGCCGAGCAATGTTTTTAACAACGTCGATTTTCCGACACCATTGAAGCCTTCGAAAGCAATGATCTGATCTTTTGCAACTGAAAAGTTCATTGGTTGTAATAATGGCTTGTCATAGCCAACAACCAAATCGTTAACATCCACCAAGATTTGTCGATTAACAGGCGCATACGGAAACGCCAAATGCGCCTTGGATCGCGTCCCAGGAGGCGTCAATTTGTCCATTCGCGCCAGCTGCTTTTCACGGCTTTTAGCCATCGTGGCGCGCGTGCCTGCCTTAAACTTCCGAATAAACGCCTCAGTTTTCTTAATCGTCTCTTGCTGCTTGGCAAAAGCCTTCAAATAAGTCTCATGATCGGCCTCTTTTTGGCGCATGGCTTGTTTTAACGTTCCGGTATATTTTGTGATTTGCCCGAACTCAATATCTAAGACAGCATTGGTTACATTTTCTAGAAAATCAAAATCATGTGAGATCACGATAAACGCGCCCTCAAAATTTTGGAGCCAGTCCGTTAGCCAGGCAATATGCGACACATCAAGATAGTTTGTCGGTTCGTCCAGGAGCAACATATCCGGCTTTTCAAGTAACAATTTTGCCAAGATTAACTTCGATCGCTGGCCGCCAGACAATGCTTCAACAGGATGATCCATCCCCATTGCTGTAATTCCAAGGCCTTCAGCAACAGTTTGAATCGTTGTTTCCAGATCATAAAAATCGCCCGCTTCAAGCTCTTGTTGCAGCTCGCCTGCTTTGGCCAGTAAATCGTCATCGGGATGATTAGCATAGTCGGCATAAATCTGATTCATTTTTGCTTCTTTACGGTAGAGATCACTAAACGCGGTCCGCAAAAATTCAATAACCGTTTGGCCGGGTACAAGATTCGCATACTGATCCAAATAGCCAACATGTAAGTGCTTCTGCCAGACGATTTTACCTGCATCAGGCGTCAGTGTCCCTGTCAGAATCTTAATGAGGGTACTCTTGCCGACCCCATTTTGCCCGATCACGCCAAGGTGGTCTTCGATATTTACTTGAAAACTGGCATCTTGGTACAACACTTTGTCTAAAAAGCGCTGTGACAGGCCGGTTACGGTAAGAACACTCATGATTCCTCCTATACTAAAACGTATAAAAAACGACAGCTGATTGGTTGCTTAGAGCATTTGCTGAAACCACTTCGCAAGCTGTGACAGTTTGCATGCGGGTGGCCTCAATGCCAATTGACACAATGATGACACTGGCTCTAACTCCCTTATTCACGCTCTTTCTGAAAATAGTCACTGCTTGCTAGGCTATCACAGCATGGTTATTTTTACAACGGAGCAAATTTTTTGCAATTTTATGCGTTCTAGCGAAATAATAGCTCCATAGTAATATCAAAGAATTTATATGTGGTCTGCCCTTTGACAAGGTTAAGTATGCTTCGAATGACCTGAGAAAATGTCAAAATCACGACACGACATATATTATAGAGGGGGAACCTAAATGGGTATCATGGAATCACGCTTGATTCACGGCACCGTTGGTTTTGCGATCGGTGATGCGTTGGGATTGCCAGTTAAGGGACAAAATGCGGCTGAATTAACCGCAGCACCGGTGACCACCATGAAGGGTTATGGCACCTTTAACCAGCCTGCTGGCACCTACTCTGACGAAACTGGACTCGCATTAGCCGGATTAGATGCCTTGCAACACGGTTTTGATGAACAAGCCTTAATCAAGGCTTACCAAGCTTGGTTCACCGCGGGTAAGTATGCTCCTTATGGCAAACGCAGTCCGGATATCTGGCCAAGCATTGAAACAGCACTTAAAACTGGCCAATCAGTTGCCTCCCCCAAAGAACCCGGGGCACTCATTCGAATCTTGCCATTCGCCTTTTTCGCCTATCAAACTTTTGACACGAGTCTTTTTCAAAAAGCTGAAGGTGTTAAGGTGCTTGAAACTTTTGTTCATATTACTAACCAAGACGCTGAAAACTTGGTTGCTGCTGGCATTTACATGCAAATTGCCGTTGAATTACTTGGCGCGACGCCAGATTTACCGAGTGCCATTGCCACTGGTACCGACAAAGCAGGTAGTTATTTTGGAACCACGCAGCCTTACCAGCCAATTTTTGAAGCTTTTCAAGCAGCCTTGGCAGATGATAAGTGGCCCGATGAGAGTGCTACCGATCCGATCAGTTTATTAGCACGTACACTTAAGGCACTACAAAGTAAACCGGACTATCACGATGCCGTCTTACAAACCGTGAACCAAGGTGGCGCTACCGATACAACTGGCGCGCTTGTTGGCGGTTTAGCTGGACTTGCCTACGGGTATACAAGTTTGCCGCATCGTTGGTGCCTGATGTTAGCCGAATATGCGCAAATTGTCGACTTATGCCGGCAAGCTGAAAATAGCGGCCTTTTCCCAAAATACGACTAAATTGACCGGTGATCTTCCTAGTCGCGAGCGTTCGGCTTGTGGTAGACTGAAGTTATTCTGTTCCGGAAGGTGTCATTGTGAAAAATAACAGTCATTCCACCTTAAAAACGGTGCTCGAATTCCTTGTCCTTTTTGCCGTTATCTTCTTTGCCAGTCAACTACTGATGCGCTATGTGTTGAGCAAAGATGTGGTGCAAGGAACTTCGATGCAACCGACTTTGGAAAACGGCGATCGTTTGTATTCTATCCGCGTCAAAAAGCCTAAGCGAAACGATATCGTGGTTATTAATGCCCCTGATCGGCCTGGTTCTCTCTATATTAAACGTGTCATTGGCATGCCTGGTGACACCGTTAGTTCAAAAGATAATCAATTGTCAGTGAACGGCAAGAAGATTGCCGAACCATACTTGAACAAAAAGTTTGCCACCGACGAGATTAATAAATGGGCCAGTCAGCAGGGACTTGATGCTTCAACGATTAAATTCACCAATGACTTCAACATCAAAACCCTTTCCTCAACGAAATCTGCTAAGGTACCAGCCGGCAAATACTTCGTGATGGGTGATAATCGGCTAGTATCCCATGACAGCCGCGATTTTGGATTTGTTGATAAGTCAAAAATTCAATCAGTTGTTGTTTGGCGCTATTGGCCATTGAATCAGATGAAACTTTACTAGTCTGACAAAGCACTCAAAAGCACCGCCAGTCGTTAACCTTTTAATGGTTAGCGACTGGCGGTGCTTTTGAGTGAAACATTGTTTGGTTGTCACTACCGGAGCTCATACATAAGTGACTCGAGCCTAAACGAGCTTGATTGATCTGCGGTCGTTTTCGCTTTTTGATGCTTGGCTTGCTGTCTATAACGCGCTCGCCATCGCAGAAACCTACACATAAGAACCTCGAACCTAAATGGCCATTTAGGTTCGAGGCCACCTATGCTCCGGTTTCTAAACGCGCTGGCTCGCGCTCACTGCGACTTTAAAACCTGCCGATCGATCAACCTGCGTAGTTTGGTTTGAATGGCCATCATCGTCATGCGATCACTGTCTTTAAATGCTTCGACGTAACTTGGCGCATCGGTGCTGATGCTGGCGGCTGGGTGGCCATCTAAATCGGTAATGTTGATAGTATCACCGTCAATCTTAGCCGTGAAGTAACTGCCCTCGAAACCTTCATCAAGCAACCACTGAGCCCAGTTTTGAATATTTTCAGCAATAGCCTGATCTAGCGGTACTTTATCTTTTAAGGCGGCTTGCCGAGCTTTCACTTCGGCAAGTGTCATATAGGCTTCAGTTTCCATCGTCTTTTGCCTCACCTTCAAAATGCTAATACCGATATACAATTCATTTTGTTGAGATCGCGGTCAGTATACCCCGTCTCGCGGCTGGCGACAACGATTCAGCTTTAGTCATGATTGAGCCGCTTGAGCCGCGATCTTGTAGGCGCGCCGATTTTCATAATAGTTAGCGTGAACCAATTGCAAGTATGGATTGATCACCCAGTCAAATAAATGGAACGTGATGTTTTCCAGAAGATACCAACCGATCATGGAAACATACAGGCCGAGCAAATCGCCTTTGAAGCCGCGCATCAGTCGCCAGGAACCGATCAACGCCGATATCGAGGAAAAGCGCTGATTGGTTTCATGACCATCTTTAAAGACCCAAAAGGCCTGGCGCCAGCCCAGTGCAAGTAGTATTCCAGGAATCAAGAAAAATGACAGCCCCATCAACGTCAAGAAATACATAAAGATCCATAATGAGATGGCACCCCAGAACCACTGACCGTTAAATAAGCCTAGCAGCGCATGCAGTGGTTGAACTCGCTCTTTACGGCGTACAAGATCTAGCACGCCAAAATTGACCCCTTGAATCAGCATCGTATTGACCAGGCTTTGAATCGTATTCATACTTCCGGTACGATTGCCACTTTGCAGATAATTCTGGAATCCATCTGGATCAGTCAAAGCTTTGTCAATGCCGAATTTTTGAATTAAGGCGAAGACCATCAAGTACGTGATGATAGCGACAGCTGCCTGAATTAAACTCGGTAACAAATAAGCCAGCATCAAATCGCGCCGATTCGTGCCTTCTTTTAATTGCCCTTTTGCTTTTTGCTTAAGCTGGCGATAAGTCATTAAATGTTCTGTCAACGCCCGCGCCTCCAATGATCAATGTTCAATCTTAATTGCCTCTTTCTTAGTGACCTTTTCTGTTCGTCGTGCGACTCGTAAAACTTGATGAATCCGCCAAAGCGCATATAGCTGCTGCGGAACCGCACCGATGATCCCCAACGATTGGGTCGCTGAGTCTCGACGAACAACATGATGATAAGCTGGATGCCCGGTGTAAAGAAACCGGTGAGTGGCCATCACGTAAGTCGCCGTGAACAGTTCATCTTCCATAATTGTCATGCTTTCATCAAAACGTAGCCTGACTTGCTCGATGACATCACGTCGAAAAACTTTATTCCATAAATAACCGCGAATATAACCAATTGGATGAAGCATTTGCCGAATTAGGCCTTCCCGCGTGAGCTGCTTAGGCTTGCGTAAAGCCTCATGCACCGGTCGCGGGTCAGGATCATCCCGATAAAACGGCATCGCAATGAGATCCCAGCCACGCGCCATCATGTCAACGGCGTGAGCAATAAAGTCCGGCTCGTACCAGTCATCGCCATCCATAAAAGCAACTAAATCGCCTTTGGCTAGGGCCAAGCCGCTATTGCGTGCAGCCGAAACCCCATGATTCACCTGCTTCAGAATCGGTTGAATACGCGAATCCAGTTCTGCGAAATGCGCAATGATCTGCGGAGAATGATCTTTTGAGGCATCATCGATCACAATGATTTGCAAATGAGAATAAGTTTGTTCAATTAAGCTTTTCAAGCCGTGAGCCACATAGGCTTCAAGATTATAAACCGGCACAATGATGGTGACGAGTGGCTTTACCATGAACGCACCTCCTCACTCGTGCGAATCCCCGGATCATTTATTAGCTGTTGAATAGGTATCAATCCCTTTTTAGTCAAGCAGTTGTTAGTCGCCGAGCAGAAACTGTGTCTGTGGGGCAAACCATTGCTTGTGCGTCTGCGATAATTTTTTATCCGTAATAAGTGTGGTAATCTGGCCGAGTTCCAGCCCGCGATAAGGCGCTTCAATCTGAAACTTTTCGGTTTCAGAAACCACGACCACCCGGCGTGCTGATAACGCCGCCGCCTGCTTCACCTGAGCATCTTCCATATAGGAAAAGTAAACCCCATCTTCGGCAATAGCCGTTGCACCGATAAATGCCGCATCAAAGGCGATTCGGCGAAGTGTTTCAAGCATCGTTGGTTCAAAGAAGAACCGGGCGTGATGATCCAGTTTGCCACCAAAAAGATGTAAATTAACACGTTCTTCAACTGAAAGTGCGATCGCATTGTCTAAACTGTGCGTGTAAACTGTCACCGGTTGTCGAATGGACTGCGACAATTTTAATAAAGTTGTCGAATCATCAATGAAATAAACGCCGCCAGGTTTGATTAACGTCAATGCTGACTTAGCCATCTTTGTTTTCTGAGTTGAAAATCGTTTCAGCCGCGCAGAGTAGCTGGGAATCGTGTGACCAAAGCTAAGAGACACCAACCCGCCACGAGTTCGTCTCGCAACGCCTTGCGCATCAAGCGCAACAATATCTCGGCGTGCGGTATCTCGTGAAACACCAACCGCCTTCATAATATCCTCGATACTCAACTCGCTGCGTGCTGCCAACAGTTTTTTTATCTCTTCAAAACGTTTTTCCCGATACATTGCCACGAATTCGGCCTCCTTGACAGTTCAGCTTCATTATACCTGATTCTCAAAAGCACCGTTTAGGCCAGTCATTGAATTGTATCATGAACGATCAGAGTTAAAGTTTAGGCTCCCATAAATTTCCAAAAAATTCACAAATTGTGGTAGAAAATTGGCCAATATCACAGTAACTTCAAGGTCTCAACCCACTTTTTTGAGAAAAGTTCACTGATTGTTACGAAAAATTTTAACATTCCGTTTGTTACACGAACGTAACAATATTACTGAATTGAGTATATTTGTAATGATGTTGGTATTTTACTGACATACCACCCCTATATACTTCGTCTTGTGTTCTCGGGGGAACAAAACGACGACTATTCAAAATATTAGGAGTGAATATTTATCTTTACTAAGCAAATTAAATTATCTATCATCGCGTTACTCAGTGTCGCACCATTATTAGGGATGGCAAGTAACCATTCACAAAAGGTCGAAGCGATTGCCGATCACGCCGATGCAGATAACGATAGTAGTCACGTAAACGCAAAGTCAATTGTGTTAAGCAATGAGGCTAAAGTTGAACAGGCGAATGCACATTCACTGATCAATCCTAAAAAAGAAATCACCTTCACAGTCGGCACGAATGATATTGCCGAAGCAGCACATCAGATTGCTGATCAAAAAGCTGCCGCTGCTAAAGCTGCCGAAGAACAAGCAGCTGCTGAACAGGCTGCAGCAGAACAAGCGGCTGCTGAACAGGCGGCTGCTGAAAAAGCACAACAGGAAGCACAACAAGCAGCTCAAAATGCTGCGGCAGCATCTGCTGCTTCAGCCGCTTCTGCTTCATCAAGCGCTGCTACAACAGCTTCGACAGAAACAACCACCAACAAAGGTACTTTCAAGTTAAGTTTCTATGATCCGTCCGTGCTTGGGTCTGGTTTGGGTTACGGCGGCGTTGCTGCTAACCTCTCCGTATTCCCGAAAGGTACCCGTCTGAAGATTACATTATCTGATGGCACAGTTTGGTATCGGACTGTTAATGATACTGGTAGTTTTGCAGCTGGCAACCCTAATCAATTGGATGTTGCAATGCCGAATTCACAGATTCCTTCAGCTGGAGTTTTGACTGCGACGGTTGAAGTCGTAGGTTAATAGATTGCTTTAACCCTTCGCATCAGTGCGGAGGGTTTTTGTTTGCGCAAATTTTGCTTAGAACCGTGTTGACTACTAAGGGACTACTTGATCTCGGAGGTTTCGAAACGCGCAAACAGGCGCAGAAACCTGCTCATAAGGACCCCAAGCCTAAATGCCAAAGCCCGGCCATTTAGGCTTGGGGCCGCTTATGCTCTACTTTCGAAACGCGCAAACAGGCGCAGAAACCTGCTCATAAGGACCCCCAAGTCTAAATGGCCAAGGCCCGGCCATTTAGGCTTGAGGCCGCTTATGCTCCGGTTTCTAAACGCGCCTGTTTGCGCTCTGAACTTTTTAGTTGACATCTGTCGTTTTTTTCGTAAAATAAACAACAATTCAACAAACAACTAAAAACGATGAGTAGAAGAGTACCTGAGTTGTCGGTGTCAGCGAGTCTCGGTTGGTGGGAAGAGACCTCTGGTAGCTTTGGGAAAGTAGTCTACGAGTTGCCGAGGTGACTTTGGAAGCTTCGGTTGGGATTGCGCCCATTATAGCAATCGTGTATCGCCAGGCAACTGGCCGTACACGGTAAGGCCGCTTACGGTGACGTAGCGGTAAATTAAGGTGGTACAGCGTGATTCGCGCCCTTAACAGTCTCGACTGTTAAGGGCTTTTCTTTTGGTTAATTAGCCAACTCCTTTGAAAACCTTCTTACAGTCAAGACGCTGTCGGCAATCGTTTTGATTAAATGGAGGGATATCAATGTCACCACAACCCACACTCACAAAGCGCCAGTATTTGACACTAGGGTCACTTTTGTTCGGTATGTTTTTTGGCGCTGGCAATCTGATTTTTCCGATCCACATGGGTCAACTGGCCGGTTCAGCTTGGCTACCAGCGGCAATTGGCTTTTTGCTATCTGCTGTGTTGTTGCCGCTGCTGTCAATCATGGCGATCAGTCTAACCCGTGCGAGTAGTATGTACGATCTTGCTCGACCGGCGGGACATAGCTTCGCATTGTTCTTTCTGCTGGCCACTCATGCGAGTCTAGGCCTGCTGATCGCGTCCCCGCGTACCGCTACTGTCACATACTCAATTGGCATTGCGCCGTTCTTAGGAAAAGATCAACAACAAATCGGCCTTTTGATTTTCTCGTTTATTTTCTTTTTAACAACCTTCTTGCTTGCTCGCAACGAAAGTAAAATTACGACTTATATTGGCAAGCTGCTGAATCCGCTGTTGTTGATTTTGCTAGCAGTAATCTTCTTTTGGGCACTGGTCATCAAAGGTGATATTCGTGCGATAAGTTTTACCAGCAGCCCTAAGCTCATGAGTAGCAACTTGATTAACGGCTTTTTGCAAGGGTACAACACAATGGACGCGCTGGCCGGGTTAGGCTTTGGCGTGACGATCATCACAGCCTTGAAACTCATGGGCTTGCACCAGGCATCCACTCGCGCCAAGGCTGTTGCGAAAGTAGGCTCCTTGGCAATGGGCTTGGAAGCTTTGATCTACATGCTCCTGATCTTGCTAGGAGCAATCAGTCTTGGCTTCTCTAAGCTCACAGCAAACGGTGGGACGGCGTTTAACCAGATCATGACACATTATACCGGTTTGATTGGCACGGCCTTGTTAGGCGCGATGACGCTGCTTGCCTGCTTAACCACCGCAATCGGTCTTGTGACATCCTTCTCGCAAGATCTCGGTCATCGTTTTCCAAAACTTGGTTATCACTTTTTCCTGCCAATGACGACAATTGGTGCTTTCCTGATTGCCAATTTCGGGTTGGATCAGATCATTGCTTATTCAACGCCAATTTTAATGCTGCTCTATCCGCTGGCAATTGCCTTAATCATGCTCGGCCTCATGCATCCTTGGATTGGGAAAAATACCCGAATCTATAAAACTACGGTTGCCTTCACGATGATCCCTGCGCTTTTAGATGCCATCCATGCCTTACCAGCTGGGCTAGCACAACTACCGATTTTCAGTAGCATTCAACAATTCGCTACAACCTATATTCCTTGGTTCGGCATCGGGATGGATTTTGTGCCATTTCTGCTCATCGGCTTTCTTACCGGGTTCATCGCCGCTAAACTTAGCGGTCACAAATTGGCACCGGATCTGCCTGATCCAGATTAAAAACGTCTTGATTTCTCATCAGGCAAAAAATATTCAGTATAGCGCTTCACCATGACGCGCCCCCAGTCGCAGAAGCCTGAGCGCTCCTACTCGCGCTCACAAAAAAACAGCAGCCTTGGCAATGAAGCCAGAGTGCTGCTGTTTTTTTGATCACGGTCCGGTTGTCGCACCATCGAGCGACACAGTGTAGACCGGATTGTTCGCTGTCCAATCAAATCCATTCGCATTGTTAATTTCATTTTGCTGAGTATTAAAATTACTTAGCGTCTTGCTTTCAAGCCCTAACTGCCCACGCAGCTCATTGGACATCTTTTGAAGCGTTTCGGTTGTCATCACCTGATAAGCAGCCTCATCAATATAAACGCCAATCCCTTTAAGCTGTTGACGATCAATGGTAGTTGCTGAAGCGCGATAATTTTGCGCAATTGCCATCATATCATCAAATGTTAGGTTGGTCCGCATGCTAGATGATAAGGAATCCATGACCTTTTGGTAATTTGTCAACGATTTGACCGATAAAAGGTGTTTAACGATTTGATTGATAACTTCCTGCTGACGTTTTTGTCGACCATAGTCGCCTTCAGGATCTTCGTCACGCATTCGGGCGTATGCCAATGCCATCCCGCCATCGAGATGCGCCTTTCCTTTTTTAAAGGTTTGGCCTCCGGTATTCCAGTCTGTCCAACTAAACGGAACATTGACATCCACACCGCCGACAGCATCAACGATTTTTGATAAGCCTGCCATATTGACCGTGACGTAATAATTAATCGGTACATCTAATAACTTCTCAACTGTTTTAATAGCTGCATCGGATTGGCCATACGCATACGCCGCATTAATCTTCTCGTATGTCGGCGAGTCGCTTCCAGTACCGACCATCTCTGCCAGCGTGTCACGAGGAATGCTGGTCATCGTTGTTTTCTTCTCTTTAGGATTGATTGTGACCAGCATCATGGTGTCAGATCGACCGGTATCTTTCCGACCAAAGGCTCCGGTATCGGTTCCTAATAGAAGAATACTGATCGGTTTTTTGCCATCGAGATCTGAGCTGACTGCCTTAGTACTAACTGGATCATACGTTTTTGCAACTGCTTTTTTGGCTTGAGAATAAAATCGAGCGGCATATCCACCGGCGAGAAAAAGGGCAACGAGAGCTATGATAGCCAATGCACGAAGAATCGGATGACGTCGTTTTGGTTTGCGTTTTAATGTTTGTTGATCTGAATCTGGTTGCTTGTCCATTCGAGCTTCACTCCACTTTTAGTTTCCAGAGTAGTTTAGCAGATAATTATGAAGAAAAAAGGGATTTATCTCAAATGCCGCCTCAATATGGTAACATTAAAGAAATATTAGAAATTGGAGCTGATTAGATGCAACATTTACCGGCACGCGCAGAAGTCCCTACCGAATTGACATGGGATCTCACGACTATTTATCCAGATGACAAGGCTTGGCAAGTTGACTTTGAAGCCGTTCGTCAGCAAGCAAAGGAAGCGGCAGCACTTAAGGGTACATTGGGCAAGTCGCCTGAAGCACTCGTCGCAGGTATCAAAGCCGTTCTCGCGGTGTTCAGACGCTTTGAAAAGGTTTATGTCTATTCCAGCTTGAAAAGTGATCAAGACACTGGCAATGCCGCGTATCAAGCCATGAATGCCAAAGCAGAAAGTCTGGCGGCTGATCTTGCCAGCCAATTAGCCTTCATGGATCCGGAAATTCTGGCGATTCCAGCCGATCAGTTGACCGCTTGGCGCGATACCGAAAGCCTCAAACCCTATGGTCACTTTATTGATGCCATCACTGTGAATCGCCAACACGTCCTGACCACAGCGGCGGAGTCATTAATTGCTAGTGCTGGGGATGCGCTGAATGCCAGTCATGCAACCTTTAATGTGTTGAACAACTCCGACCTGCAATTTGGCTTTGTTGAAAATGAAGACGGTGAGACCGTGCAACTCAGCAATGGTTTGTATGGTCAACTCATTCGGTCAACAAATCGCAAGCTGCGGAAAGACGCGTTTGAGGCTTTGCTACGGGCATATGAAAGTCTTAAGAATACCTTTGCTCAAACATTGAGTGGCCAGATCAAAGCTCATAACTTCAATGCTTTAGCGCATCATTATCCCGATGCTCGCGCTGCTGCAATGGCAAGTAACCACATCCCCGAAAGTGTCTACACAACACTGCTTGATCAAGTCAACGCTCACTTGCCATTACTACATCGCTATATTGCCTTACGTAAAAAGATTCTGAATGTCGATCAACTGCATATGTATGATATCTACACACCGCTGACCGGACGTCCGCCATTGAGTTTCACCCTCGATCAGGCAAAAGACGAAGCCTTAAAGGCATTGGCTCCGCTGGGAAATGATTATTTAGATCATATGCGGGAAATCTTTAATAATCGTTACATTGATGTCGTCGAAAATAAGGGCAAACGGTCCGGCGCTTATTCCGGTGGTGCGTATGACACCAATCCGTTCATTTTACTGAACTGGCACGATGCCGTTGATGAATTGTACACTTTGGTTCACGAAACTGGTCACAGTGTGCACAGCTGGTATACTCGTCATCACCAGCCTTACGTTTATGGCGACTACCCAATCTTCGTCGCAGAAATTGCCTCAACAACCAATGAAAATTTATTGACGGACTACTTCCTAAAAAACACCAATGATCCTAAAGTTCGGGCGTACATTTTGAATTACTATCTAGACGGCTTCAAAGGAACGGTCTTCCGTCAGGCTCAATTTGCCGACTTTGAACATTGGATTCATCAACAAGACCAGCATGGTGAACCATTGACGGCTACCAGCATGTCCTCCTATTATGCGGATCTCAATGCCCGTTATTACGGACCAGATGTTGCACGTGATCCTGAAATCGCCTTTGAATGGGCTCGTATTCCACATTTCTATTACAATTATTATGTTTACCAGTACGCAACTGGTTTTGCCGCTGCCTCGACTTTGGCCGCTGGCATCAGCGGTGGCGAACCAGAGGCGGTTTCCCGCTATATCGGCTACTTGAAATCTGGCAGTTCCAAGTATGCGATTGATACAATGAAAGCGGCCGGCGTTGATATGACCAAGCCAGATTATTTAGAAGCCGCCTTCTCACTATTTGAACAACGACTCGCTGAATTAGAAAAAATTTTGCAGAAAGGATGAGCAGTGTGAAACTTGGGTTTATTGGCACCGGTGTGATGGGCACCGGTATTATCAAGAACTTTTTAAAGAATGGCCAAGAAGTGGTCGTCTTTAACCGAACGCAGGCCCATGCCCAGCCAGTCATTGAGGCTGGAGCTACTTGGGCCGAATCGCCGCACGCTGTTGCTGCGCAGTGCGACATTGTTCTCTCAATGGTCGGATTTCCGCAAGACGTCGAAACCATTTATTTTGGTAGCGATGGCATTTTAGCTGGGGCAAGAAAAGGGGCACTGCTCATTGACATGACAACCAGTACCCCCACTCTGGCGAAGAAAATTGCTGCTAAGGCTGCCGAGAAAGGCCTGCAAGCCGTTGATGCGCCGGTTTCTGGTGGTGATATCGGCGCCAAAAATGGCACGCTAACCATCATGGTCGGTGGTGACAAGACTTTGTTATCGCGATTGCAGCAACTTTTCGCGCCCATCGCCGCCTCAGTCAATTATTTTGGCCCGGCCGGCTCAGGGCAACATGCCAAAATGGCCAATCAAATCATGATCGCTGGCACTATGACCGGTCTTACCGAAATGCTTGTCTATGCTAAGGCTGCTGGCCTGGATCTTGACGAAACGCTTAAAGTGGTTGGCGGTGGTGCGGGTGCCAACTGGAGTCTCAGCAACTACGGACCACGTATCCTGCAAGGCGACTATACGCCGGGATTCTTTGCAAAACATTTTCTAAAAGATCTGCGCATTGCTTTGGATGAAGCCGATAACATGCACTTACAACTGCCAGCCACGCAATTGGCCAAACAGCTGTATGAACAAATGGTTAATACTGGTAAGGGCAACCTCGGAACGCAAGGGTTGATTACGATGAACGACAGGTGGGATCAAGCATGACGACAATCGCCATTTTATCGGATATTCACGGCAATATGACGGCCTTTTCAGCGGTCATTCAGGATGCGAAGGCGCATCAGGCGGATGAATACTGGTTTCTAGGCGATCTGTTTTTACCCGGTCCAGGTTCTGATAAGTTATGGGCGACGCTGCACGGACTCAAACCCACACATATCGTTAAAGGCAACTGGGATGACGATTTATTCTGGGTACTGGATGGACCAGTTGATCTGTCACAGCCAACAGATGTTTACTTTAGTCGACTGGTTGCCTATCTGTGGCCGCACCTCACGGCTGAAAATCTGGCAACAATTCGAAATTGGCCGCTGCATGAAGTTTTCGAGCAAGATGGTTTGATCGTCAGTCTAGCACATAACCTTCCTGACAAAAATCAAGGACATGCCTTATATCCTGATCAACCACAACTCAACTTTGACCAAATTGCCCCCGATTCGCAAATTGATCTAGCTGTTTATGGGCATACCCACCAACAGCTACTGCGCTACACCAGTAACGGTCAAGTCATCCTCAATCCAGGTTCTATTGGCCAAGCCTATTCACCCCGGCCACACCTGCAAACAACCACTTACGCCGACTATGCATTGCTGCAACTCAATGATGGTGCCATCACCGATCTTGATCTGCGGCAGGTGCCTTACGACGTGTCCGCAGAGTTATCACTAGCCAAGCAACAGCAGTTACCTTATCCTGAGGTTTACACGAAGTTACGCCACACTGGCGCCACCAGCACTCACAATGCTGCTTACCTCAAACAATTCGAACAGCGCCACGATTACCAACAGGAAGTTGCTGAATTTCTGCACAAATATCGCCATCAACACTACTAAGTCAAAAAGGACTCACAACACAACCGCTACTCAATACGGTTTGTGTTGCGAGTCCTTTTTCAATTGCTTAGTTTGTTCGGTGATGGTACCACAATGCCAAGAAATAAAAAAGAAATTCAATGGCAGCGATGAAAAACGTCACCGGCCAGTTCGTCAAAAAGCCTAAATACAAGCCGCTCCAAACCCCGATTAAAGCGGTAATGACGGAAATCACAATCATCTGCGGTAAAGTTCGACCCAAATACTTAGCGACATTAGGCGGTAAGGTCAGTAAGATAAAGACTAACAAACTTCCGACAATTTGTGCTCCAATCGAAACCGAAACAGCAAGGATAAGCAGAAAGTAAATGGAAATATATTTACTTTTCAATCCCTGTGCCGCTGAACCAACTGGATCGAACGAATCAAACGCGAGTCGCCGATAGCCAAAATACAACGTCACCAGCACGCCAGCCGCCAATGCTACCAGTTGCCAAACATCGGCGCGGGAGATCCCGATAATGCTCCCAAACAAAATGGTAGTTGCATAACTGGCATTGGCGCTGGAAAGTGACAAAAACAAAATCCCCAGGCCAATAAACAAACTAGAAACCGCGCTAATTGAGGCTTCTCGCCGCGATGCTTGAACGGACATACGGCCAACACTGATACTACTGATCGCTGTGAACAACAACATCCCGTCTAACGGTCTGATGCCAGCAAACACCGCAAACGCAGCGCCCGCAAACCCAACTTCAGAAAGTGTGTGGGCTAAGAACGACATGTTCCGCGCAACGACGAACACACCGACAATGCCTGTGGTAATGGCAATAAACGTACTTGCCATGAATGCATTTTGCATGAATGCATAAGCAAATAAATTCATGCGATCACCCCACGATTCTCGGCATCATTGCGTAATTCTTCTGGCATTGCTTTCAAATCCATTTGCGCTGTTGGCTTCATCTCATAACTTGACCCGGTCAGTAGTAAGTATTGTTGGGTGTACTTTTTGGCTAAGCTCAGATCATGCGTCACAAATAGCACCGTTAATTGCCGCGTTTGATTCAACTCCTGCACCAGATCCATCAACTCCTGCTTCGTGTTGACATCTAAGCTGGCCGTTGATTCATCCAGAATCAGAAAGTTAGGATCATCTAAAAGAGCTTGTGCCAGATAAGCCTTTTGTTTTTCGCCGCCACTCGCCATTCCAAGCCGCGTGTCAGCAATTTTACCAAGGTGAGTCGCTTTAATCACGGCATCCAAGGCAGCCTTCTCCTTACCCGTATGCCAGAAAAAGAGATGATCCAACTGCCGGAGTTGAATGAAACTGCGGATCGACAACGGAAATTCCGTATCAACATTCCGGAACTGGGGCACATAACCCAATCGAACCGGTGGCTGTTGCCGAAAGCGAATCGTTCCGGCTTGCGGTTTTAGTTGCGCCATTAGTAACCGAATTAAGGTTGTTTTGCCGACCCCGTTTGGACCGACAAGACTTGTCATTGAGCCCACATTCAACTGAAAACTCAGATCCTGATAAAGCTGTTGATCCCGAAAACCAAAACTGAGATGATTTACGGTCAAAATCGGTTCGCTCATAGCTGCCTCCCAATAGTAAACGGTAACGATTACGGTTTACTATTGTATCGAACTTTTCATGAAAAGGCCAGTTTTATTTGGATTCTTCTGCCTTAAACGGATTAGCCGTACTGAAATCCAGCCGAATTGTTTTCGGCTTATCTTTGACCACAAGGATATACCCATGACCCAAAAATGGCTTTTCGCCAGCATAGGTAAGCGGAAACTCTTGTGCTGGTGCAAGATTGCCTTGAATGATCATGGCATACATTTCATCATCGGTATAATCATCCGAAAATGCAATGGCGACTGGTGCTGTCACAATTTGCTTAGCCTTATTCATCACAGCGATCACATCAAAAATCTGATTGGTGACTTCTTTAGGGAAAACCTTGGCCACGTCTTCGGCAACGCGGCGTTTTTTTGTTGGTTCGTACATGTGTAAACGATCTCCATTTCTGTATTAGCGAATGGCGTAAGTTTATCATATTGTGGTCAGTCGGGCGAATCGAGATCATTTTAATCTTCGTGAATGCTGGCCGGTTTGACAGGAAAACGGTGACCGCGGTCTACTAAGTTGGGTCGGATAGTGCCAAACCATCAGTATCTCTAAGAACTTATCCATCCTCATTTCATCTTGAAACAGATAAAAAAACCGGCAATGCCGGTTTTTTAATTTCTTCACTTAAACCACCAAACTCAACAACAGCACCCCACCAAGTCCAACAACTGAAATAATGGTTTCTAACAACGTCCACGTCAACAAAGTCTGTTTAATGGTCAAATCAAAGTACTCACGAAACATCCAGAAACCAGCGTCATTAACGTGACTGGCAGCTAATGAACCCGCACCAATTGCCAGTACCATCAAAGCTGGCTGGATGCCAGCACTTTGCATGAGTGGCAGAACCAGTCCAGAGGCCGTCATGGCCGCAACAGTCGCGGATCCCAGTGCAATTCGTAAGACAACCGCAATCAGCCAACCCAAGATAAGTGGTGAAATGCCTGAGCCAACGAACAAATTTTTTACTGAGTCGCCGACGCCACCATCAATCAGGACTTGTTTGAAGGCACCGCCGCCACCAATGACGAGTAGTAACATCGCAATTGATTTCACAGCGTCCTCGAGGGTTGTCATAATGGCTTTGGCTGGCAGCTTGCGCGCATAGCCCATTGCCCACATAGCGAACAACAATGAAATCAGCATGGCGATACTTGGTGAACCAATGAATGCGATAACGTTATCAAGACCATTTGGTGTCTTTGGAAGTTTGCCACCATGAAATACCAATTCATAAACCGTGGCAATCGCCATCAAAATCACTGGGAAAAGTGATGTGAGAACGGAGATGCCAAAACTTGGTGTTTCCTCCAATTTAAAGGTTTTTTGCGGCCCCAATGCTTTCAAATTACCGCGCCTTTCAAAAGCATCTGGCACAAAGCGATGCGCAAGTTTGGAAAACAACGGTCCGGCAATATAAACAGTCGGAATGGCGATGATCACGCCATAAGCCAAAACCAGACCAGCAGAAGCGCCTAATGCAGTCGAGATCGCCGTTGGAGCTGGATGTGGCGGCAAGAACCCATGGGTCACCGACAAAGCCGCTGCCATCGGGATACCAAGTGTCAGAATTGGAACACCTGCTTCAGCCGCAATGGCGAAAACAATTGGAACTAGCAAGACAATCCCAACTTCAAAGAACAAAGCAATACCGATAATGAAAGATGCCAAAACAACGGCAAGTTGCAATCCGCGGCGACCGAAGGCATTGATGAGGGTATGCGCAATGCGGTAAGCTCCACCAGCATCAGCAACCAATCGACCAAGCATGGCACCGAAGCCGAAGACCAAGGCCAGCTCACCTAGTTGCGCGCCAATCCCATTTTGAATACTGGTCGCAATCTTGGCTGGCGCCATTCCCAAACCAAGGGCAACGACGACAGCTGTGATGATCAAGGAAACATACGTGTTGAACTTAAACTTGATGATAAGCACCAGCAAGAGCAGGATACCTAAGACCAGGACGAGTATATCCATTTCTATTCCCCCTAAATTTTACAGATTAAGAAATCGCTTACAATTTTATTTATGAAAAACGTTCATTGACGTTTTTCTCGAGACATGTCGTTTGATCTGTGTACCCAGTTGCTTCATTCTCGCTATTTTCCCATCGAACCAGCATATTCCGTCTTAGCACGGACAACAGGCGCAGTGCTGGCGACTAATCCTCAGCAGCTATATGGGCATTCGGATCTGGATGCGCCCGCTGATAGTCGGCAATTGCTTGATACTCGCTGCCAAGTTTACGCGTCAATCGAATCCAGATTGGCAACAACTCACGATAAGCTTGAAAATTGTCAGCATTGGGTTCATGGGTATTGGTGACACCAATCATATCTTTAACCACGTTCAAATCGTCAATCAGTCCCAGTGACTTCATTCCCAAAACAACTGCTCCCAAGGCTGAACTTTCAAAGCTTTCCGGAATATTGACTTCCTGTTCAAAAACGTCAGCCAACATCTGGCGCCACAGTGCACTGCGCGCAAATCCGCCAGTAGCCTGGATGGCTTTTGGTTTGCCAGTGATACCTTCGATCATCAGCATCACCATATATAGGTTGTAAACGATTCCTTCAAGTGCTGCTCGCACCATATGCGCACGTGTATGCTGCCGGGTTAAGCCAAAGAAACTGCCACGTGCATTGGCATCCCAAATCGGTGCCCGTTCTCCGCCTAAATATGGATGGAAAAGTAAGCCATCAGCACCAGCGGGTATCTTGCTGGCAATTTCTGTCAGAATTTCATAGGAATCAACTTGCAGTTGCTCAGCCGTTAATTTCTCTGGTGCAAAAAGTTGATCACGAACCCAGCGGAAGACAATACCACCGTTGTTAACTGGACCGCCAACAACCCAGTGATTCGGTGACAGGTAGTAAGTGAACAGGCGCCCTTGCGGATCAACTACCGGCTTGTCAGTCACAACCCGTACTGCACCTGACGTACCAATGGTCACCGCCAAGACACCAGGATCAATCGCGCCAACGCCAAGGTTGCTCAATGTCCCATCACTGGCACCGAGAATGAAAGGCGTTTTAGCATCAATACCGGTCACCGCCGCATAGTTGGCATTTAATCCTGTCAACTGATAACTGGTGTCGACCAGTTCTGGCAATTGATCGCGCCGAACATTGGCAACATCAAGTGCACGGTCATCCCAATCCATGGTGTGAATATTAAAGAGCCCAGTTGCGTTAGCCAGCGAGTAATCCTGCACATATCGGCCAAAGAAGCGGAACAAAATAAAGTCTTTAATGCCAATAAAGTGGGAAGTCTGAGCGACCAATTCTGGATGTTCGGCACTCAACCAAAGCAATTTAACCAATGGGGACATCGGGTGCGTCGGCACACCTGTATTTTTAAACAGTGTCATCCCTAAATCGCTTTGCTTCAGCTTCGTTGCATAGGCTGCTGCTCGGTTATCAGCCCACGTGATGACGCGCGTCAGCGGCTTATCATTTTCGTCCATCAAAATCAGACTGTGCATCGCTGCGGAAAAGGAAACCCCACCAAGTTCATCGGGTTGGACATTACCGCGATGCATCACTTCAGTTAAACCGCCAACTGTCGCTGCAAAAATCTCTTCCGGATCTTCCTCAGCCATGTCGGGCGTATCTTGATATAACGGGTAGGGATTGTTAGCGGTTGCAATTGCGTGACCCTTGAGATCAAACAAAACGACCTTTGTGCTAGTAGTGCCCAGATCAACGCCAATCATATATTTGATTGCCATGCTTATCTCCTTTACTTAATCAATTTTGACTTAGTTATTAAAATGGCGATATCACGATGGTTTTGCAAGTTATTTTGACTTAATTGGATCAACCGCATGGCCGCCAAACTGATTACGCAAGGCAGCGACCACTTTACCCGTCATCGTATCTGCTTCTTCAGAGCGATAGCGCATCATCAACGAACTGGCAATCACCGGCGTTGCAACATGTAGACGTAAGGCTTCTTCAACGGTCCAAGCACCTTCACCCGAGCTGTGCATGATACCCTGAATCTTTTCAAGGTTCGCATCCTCGGTAAAGGCATTGGCGGCCAAATCCATCAGCCAGCTGCGAATCACCGAGCCATTGTTCCACATGTTGGCAACCGCCGCATTGTCGTAGTCATACGGACTGTGGGCTAACACATCGAAGCCTTCACCAATCGCCTGCATCATCCCATATTCAATACCGTTGTGAACCATTTTCAAATAGTGACCAGATCCAGCTGGGCCAGTATACAGATAGCCACCTTTTGCAGCGATCGCCTTGAACAGCGGCTCAATCTTGTTAAAGATCGCCTTGTCGCCACCAATCATGAAATTGCCATCGGCGCGTGCACCGGCCATGCCGCCTGAAGTGCCGACATCAAAGAAATGAATTCCCTCAGCAGCTAGCAGCTTTCCGTGTGCGATTGAATCCTGATAATAGGAGTTGCCGCCATCAATCACAATATCATCTGGCCGCAACAGTTTAGCTAGCTGACTAATCGTGGCTTCTGTCGGTTTGCCAGCAGGCACCATGCTCCAGATGATCCGCGGAGATGCCAAGCTCATAACCAAGGCATCCAGGCTTGCCACTGCCTTGGCCCCATATTGCCCTACCGCTTCTCGCGCTTTGTCGTTCAAATCAAATGCTGTCACTTCAATATCATGATCGCGCATATTTGCGACCAGATTCATACCCATTTTTCCTAAACCAACCATGCCAATATGCATGTTTGCTGCCTCCTCGTTATTTGACCCTGTGACCATCCGTTTTCAAAAAAACAAACCGCTTCTGTGATGGTTATCTTATATCCTGATGCCATTGTATGTAAATCGTTTACAAAAATCAAGTAATTTGACCGTAAATTATTTTCACACCGCTATCATTCATGCTATACTGAATTCGAAAAGTGGTGTTTCGCTTGGTGCAATTAACCATCAGCCTTAGACAATAAACGCACTCTGGCAATGCGACTTAAAATTCTGACATTCTCGTTTCTGCTCTGGTGAATGTATTTTTAGGAGGGATCAAGATGCATGACTTTCTGGTACAACTGCAAATTTATAAACCGAATCTAAGTGGCCAGGAGAAAAAGCTAGCTGCCTATCTTCAAGCCCACCCGGACCATGCCAGTCAGGCCAACATCTCGGAACTCAGCCAATTGACCGGCGTCAGTACAGCGACGATTTCCCGCTTTGCTAAAGCCTTAGGTTACACAAACTTTCAGGCCTTACGCATGGCGTTGGCGCAGACTTCACCAGAGGATGATCATGCGCTTTTTGCTGAGTTGAGTCCCAAAGATTCCGTTGATACGCTAGCGCAAAAAATTTTCACCTCCAACATTGATGCACTGAGAACAACCTTAGCAAACCTAGATACTGATGCTTTGACCAAGGCTGTTAAATGGATTACCCATGCCGAGCATCTCGGACTTTTTGGACTAGGTGCCAGTAATCTTGTTGCACTAGACGGTTACCATAAATTTTTGCGCACGGCGATTCCCGTGGCCTATGCGGCTGACTACCACATGCAGCTAATGGCCGCCACACATCTTAGCCCGCGCGATGCGATGATCCTGACATCGCATTCAGGAGAGGACAAAGATGCCATTGCATTAGCTGAACTAGCTAAGAAACAACAAGTGCCTTTAATCGTCATTACCGGTTCCCCAACTTCGCGCTTAGTCAAAATGGCAGATGCTGCCTTTGTTGCAGTTGCTGAAGAATCACGCTACCGCACTGAGGCGCTTCATGCACTGATTGCCGAAATCAGCATTATGGACACGCTCTTTATGATCAGTGCCATCAAAACCGATAGTCAGACAGCACCGCTTTTCCGCCAAGTAAGAGCAACAATTGATGCAACGCGGCACTAAGCGCTTGAGCTCACCGCCTTGCCCTTGCCCAATCTTTCAAAGTATATAAAAAAGCATCTGCCGCAACCTCATGGCAGATGCTTTTCTCATGGAAAAAACTAAAAACCTAATATCGCTGATTTTGCCTTAGAAATCCGTTGAACACTGATCGTAACCAATTCAGATTTATTGCGTAAGTGGTCAACGATATTGCGTTTGCTTCTAATTCAATTGTCGTTACAGACTACCTTCAAGGAACTGTGCCTTCCCTTGTCCGAAGCTCCAGCCTTGATCATCATTGAATGAAACGTTAATCATGAGGTCATTCTTGTCCACTAATCCGGCAGTTTCCAATTTATCTGCTAAATCTTGATAAAATTTCTTTAGCTGTCGAATGGTTCGGACTCGACTCACAATCGATATGACAATGACCCTATCTGTTCTTGGAATATCTAATCCTGTGTCCTCGACGACCATTTCATAAGGCTCATGTTGATGAACGATCTGATAACGATCTCGTGGTGGCACGTCAAAAGCTGCTACCATGACCTCGTGAGCAATTTGTAAAATGTCCTTAATCTCTTCAGGTGATCGGCCTTTGATCATATCAAAACGAATGAGTGGCATCTTAATCTCTCCCTCTTGGATAAATTTGTTGTTCACATCAACTCATAGAAGATAGGCGAGTACTTTTCCCTAACACATGAAATGCCTTCATCTTCGCTTCTACCAAATACGCGATTGCTTGCTTACCAGCAGTTAAAATTGGTTGCGGGTCATGATTGGAACGTTTGGCTTGCAGGGCTTTGGTCACAGCACTCGTCCAAACTGTATTAACTTCTGTATTGATATTGATTTTTGCAGTGCCTAACTGAATCGCCTGTTGGATCTGATCATCTAAAATGCCAGACGCACCATGAAGCACTAAAGGTAATTTAGTAGCCGCTGCAATCTCGGCCATGCGTTCAAAATTCAGATTTGGCCGACCGACGTAATCACCGTGAACGGATCCAAGTGCCGCGGCTAATGCGTCAATACCTGTTGAAGCCATCTCAACAGCGTCAGCAACGCTTGCATATCGAATCCCATTGACGAGTCCATTCTCATTACCACCTACGCTACCAACTTCGGCCTCGACAGAAACATGATGTGCATGGGCATATGCTACGACTTCTTTAGTTAAGGCCACATTTTCGCCAATGGGCAACTTTGAACCATCAAACATCACCGACGTGTAACCAGCATCAATCGCTTGATAAACATGGTCAACTGATAACCCATGGTCCAAATGCAAAGCAACTGGTACTGTCACACTGAGCGCTTGCATCATAAACCGTACGTAGCGAGCCATATAGTCAAAGCCGCCTAGAAAGTCAATGATACGATCGGAAGTGGCGACAATGATCGGTGTCTTAGTCGTTTGTGCAACTTTCAGATACGTCTCTAACCAATCAGCACCATTAATATTGAAATGACCAATTGCGTAACGATCTGCCAATGCCGGTGCCACTAATGACGTCGCAGAAACTAATGCCATTTTCCCCATGTCCTTTCTACACTTATGCTGACTGAGGAATATTCATCGTTGCATCCAGGTATTTCTTCGCCTTTAATGCATATTCAAAAGGATTGGCTTTGGCTGGATCTTGTTCAGCTTCAACAATAATCCATCCATCATAACCACTTTCTTGAATAGCTTCCCAAATCGGTTTGAAGTCAATCATGCCATCCCCTGGCACAGTGAACATCCCATTTTTAACTCCTGCTAAAAAACTCAAATGATCTTTATGCTCTTCGTCTGCCTGCTGTTGGCGAACGTCTTTGAAGTGAATATGCTTAATCCGATCTTGGTACCGGTTAAAGATGGTCAATGGATCCTCACCAGAAAGCACCAAATGCCCTGTATCGAATAGCAGCGATACTTTGTCCGGGTCGGTCATTGTCATTAATCGGTCGATTTCCGCAGTTGTTTGAACCCCCGTCCCCATGTGATGGTGATAAACGATTTGCATCCCGACTTCACGGGCCCGATCACCCAATCGTTCCAATCCTGTTGCTAAACGTTCCCATTCATCGTCGGTAAAGTGAGGTTTGTCGTCAAAAACCGATTTGTCTAATAAACCTTGAACACTATGCCCTTGTTCGGCGACAACAATCACTTTAGCGCCCATGGCATGGAGAAAATCTCGGTGTTTAATAAACGCGGCCTCTGTTTCTTCGTATGGTTTAGTGGTTAAAAAAGCACTGAACCATGCACTAGCAATTTTCAAATGTCTAAGATCCAAAAAGTGTTTCAAAGCCTTCGGGTCTTTAGGATATTTATTGCCGACTTCTGTCCCTTTATAGCCGGCCAACGTCATTTCATCAATGGCTTGTTCAAATGTAACCTCTTTGCCTAATTCAGGCATATCATCATTTGTCCAGCCGATTGGGGCAATACCCAATTCAATCGTCACTTTAAGCACCTACCTTTTTGTCTACAGACGCTACTTGAACAATGTCATTCTTTTCAAACGCTTCTTGCAAAGCTAATGCCGCCTTTGTCCCTTGCAGGCCATCTTCTGCTGTAATGCCGACATCCTGATTATTCAAAATGCTATTCACAAAAGCTTGTTCTTCACTTAAAAAGGCTTGTGCAAAGCATTCCGGGAAGTTTTGCGAAGTCGGGCGTATAATACCTTCCTCATTCATGACTGTCACAAGATTCTTCTCCGGCACCTGAGCAATGCGTAACATCCCTTTAGTCCCAATAATCTCAGTTTCAACGTGGTAGCCATGCGCGGCATTACGCCCAGCCACTAAAATGGCCATCGTTTTGTCCTCTAGTTGCATTAAGGCTGCACCTGTTTCCAACTCGCCGGCTTTATCCAGAACAGGATAGGCACGGTTAAGACCAATCGCCCAAACTTTATCAATCTCTTTGCCGGTAAACCAACGAATGACATCAATGTCGTGAATCGACATATCCAAGAACAACCCGCCACTATTAGCAGATGTTGCAAATTTAACGAAACTTGCCATCCCCGCCGCCGGATCAATGCTGTAGCTGCGAATCAAGGTAATATCACCAATCTTACCTTGATCTACCAACTGCTTCGCATAACGATAGGAGTCATCAAACCGCCGCATAAAGCCTAACTGAAACTTCAAGTTTGCATGTTGCGCAATGACCTGTTGCGTATGCTCAATTGCCTCAATATCTAGGCCAATTGGCTTTTCACTGAAAACATGCTTTCCAGCATTTAAAGCGCTTTCAATTTGCTGAAGATGAAATCCTGACGGCGAAACAATGAAGACAGCATCGATGTCCGCATGTTGTACCATGTCGTCAAAATCTTCAAAGACCTCTTCGACGCCAAGTTCCTTTTTTGCCCAGTCCAGTTCAGCGGGTACAACACTTGTCGCCGCTTGCAGCTTGGCGTGCTGAATCTTCGTCGCAATGTTTGTCGCATGAATTTTACCCAGCCGTCCCAAACCAACAATGCCGATTTTAATCGTTTTTTGAGTCATCGTTTCAATTACCTCTTTCTATTTTGTCTAAGCAAGACTAAGCATGAATCGCGTTTTTGTTTTGGTAAAAAGTCGGTGTTCCGGCTACATTGATGAGAACAGTTTCCTGATCTTTCTGTGACCGATTCGCAGCAGCGGCCGTAATAGCGGCAATATAGCCATCCCATGCGCTCGGTCCGACCGGTGGCTCGCTTTTAGCAACCTGATCAATAAATTCTTGAACTTCAGTGTTATATGCCTGAATAAATCGGTTGATCCAACTCATTTCAACAGCCGTTTGCTGATTAGCATTTGAGCGCAGAATCGGTCCAAGGCCATAATTCGGTAACTGCAGTTCGCCTGTTTCGCCGATCACTTCCAGCTTAACTTCATAACCATACTGAGCCGTTACATGAACCAACACCTGAATAACTGTCCCTTTTTTGGTTGTCAAAGTTGCCAACTGCGGATCGTGCAAGCCTTCATTCCTAACCTCTGCTGATTGTCTTGGATAAGTGATTTGAATAGAAGTGTATTCATCATCTAGCAGCCAATGCATTTCATCAATTTCGTGAATCAAGGTATCCGTAATCGCCATTTCATTTGAATAATTGCTGGCTACATTTGGATTAATATGACTCGCTCGGACAACTAATGGCGCACCGATGATCCCAGTATCCAATTTTTCCTTAAGTGCACGAATGCCCTGATCATACCGACGCATGAAGCCAACCTGAATCACTTTTTTAGACTTTGTCAGTTCTTTATCAACAATCCGTTTGGCACCTTCTAATGTGGTTGCCAACGGCTTTTCGGTAAAAATAAATTTGTCAGTATCCAACGCTTTCAGGACAGTCGCCTCATGTGCCCCGCCAAAACTAACAACGAAAACTGCATCAATATCTGGATCTTGTAGCAGACTAGTGTCGTCTGGGTACACTTTAGCGTTAAGATGAAAATCTCTCACAGCGGCCTCTGCAGCCTCGTGATCAATATCCGTGACAGCGACAACTTCTGCGCCAGTGAGAACATTTGTCAGTCGGTCAATATGCGCGCGCCCCATAGCACCTGTTCCAATCACACCAACTTTGACAACCATATTTGTCACTCCTTTAATATTTAAATGCTTTATCAATACCCGTTTGAATATCCTGATACGCTTTTTGCACTTTTGGATTATTGGAAATTTCTGAAACTCCCACGCGCCACCAACTTTGGCCATAACCCTGAGTCATTGTTTTTGGTAAGACTTTGATATCGATCAAAGTTGATACTGTTTGCTTTTTAGCGTCCTCAATGGCCGCAATTAAGCTTTTACGGTCGTTAGCGCGATAAGCTTTTGCCCCGTAGCCTTCAGCAATTTTGGCAAAATCGGTCTTCATAATATCGTTGTCCGCAGTGCGAAATTCAGTGAGATAACTGTTGCTCCCTTGCGCCATCTGCAAATTATTAATGGAAGCAAAGCCTGAATTATCAAAGACTAGAATATTGATTTTCTTATGGTATTGCAGTGCTGTCACTAGTTCGGAATGAAGCATCATAAAGCTGCCATCTCCGACTAATGCGTAACTTTCTTGATCAGGTTGGGCCAGCTTAATACCCAAAGCAGCTGGCACCTCGTATCCCATCATGGAATAGCCGTATTCCATGTGATACGTATTTGGTACGACTGGATCCCAAATCCGCTGCACATCGCCCGGCAAGGAACCTGCAGCTGCAACGATGATACTTGTCGGATCAATCGTATTGTTAACGGCAATAACTGCCTCAGTTTGTGTTAGGTGTGTTTGCAACTTCTCTGCATAAGCGGCCATCGTTTTAGCATCAAATTGATTTTTGACTTCAGGTACATATGCCGGAGCATCGTAATTTGTGTGTGCCAAACGTTGACGCTCTTTTTGCCACGCCTCTTTAATGGTTGCTAGGTCGGTAAACTGGCTTCGGTAATCGGATAAACTTTCTGTCAGCTGACTGAGCGTATCCCGAACATCTGCCACAATTGGAAAAGCGTCAAATTTATACGATTGCATGCGATTCAAATTAATATTGATAAGTTGCGTTTTCCCCGGGTGAATTGCTGTCTTAGAAGCTGTCGTGAAATCCGTATACCGGGTACCAGCCCCAATAATCAAATCCGCTTTGGTAATGACTGCATTGGCAGCGGCAGTGCCTAAGATACCAGTACCTCCCATATTATTAGGAAAATCTGAAGAAATCGCTGATTTGCCGGTGGGTGTTTCTACAATCGGAATGTTAAATCGCTCAGAAAATGTTTCAATGGCAGCTCCAGCATCACTAAACTTTGCCCCGCCGCCTACAATCAAGACTGGCGTTTGACTTGCTTGAATCAGTTCGACTGCTCCAGCCAACTCGGCTGAGCTAGGCTGAACCCGTTTAACAACATGAACACGCTTCTTGAAAAAGCTGAGTGGATAATCATAGGCTTGGCCCTCGACATCTTGAGGCAAGGCGATGGTCACGGGGCCGGCCGTTGCTGGATTTGTCAAAACTTCAAAAGCTTTGAGCAGCGCACTCATCAATTGCTCAGGACGTTCAATCCGATCCCAATATTTGGATACTGGCTTCAACACATCATTCGTTGTCGTATCTGCACTGTAGTCAACCTCAATTTGTTGCAAAACTGGATCTGGCTGGCGCGTAGCAAATGTGTCTGCGGGTAAAAACAGAATTGGGATGCTATTGACATATGCGTTACCGGCGGCCGTCACAAAGTTAGCTGATCCGGGGCCTGCTGAAGCCGTGACTGCAAATATCTTGTGGCGATATAATTGCCGACTATAAGCGATTGCCGTGCTAGCCATTCCTTGCTCATTGTGTCCTTGGTAAACCTTCAAATGACCAGGATCTTCCTGCAACGCCTCGCCCAAGCCCAAGACATTACCATGACCAAAGATGGCAAACAGGCCTTCAACAAATGATGTCACTTGACCATCGACATCAATGTATTGTTGATTCAAAAAACGAACCAAGGCTTGTGCTGTAGTCAGTCGAATCGTTTCTTTTTTAGCATCTGCAGCTACTTGTGCATTTAATTCCGTCGCAGTCATGACTGATGCACCTCCTGAGCTTCGGCCTTTTCGATGAACGCTGTTAGCTGGTCTAAGTTAGGCATTGCTTCTGAAGAACTTAACTGGCTAATGACAATAGAGGCTGCTGCACTGCCATATTTAAGCGCTGTTTCAAGGCCTAACTGATGCTGATAGGCGTACAGAAATCCCGCCGCAAAAGAATCGCCTGCCCCAAAGCTCTTTAATACCTTTGTCTTGAAGACACCGAAGTGGTAAGTTTCGCCAGCCTTGGTATAAGCATTGGATCCTTGTATGCCACTTTTAATGACGATTAAGTTCGCGTCATATTGGAATAATGTGGCAATGGTTTCTTGATCTGTCCGGCCTTGGTGATTTTCCAAAACGTCAAACTCATCACGCGTTCCTATGATGACATCTGCTTTTTGAGCCACAAGTTGATAGTACAAAGATGTTTCTTCGGCATTCTGCCAAGTATAAGGCCGATAATCCAATTCGAAGATGACTTCGACTCCAAGCTCTTTAGCGATTAACAATGCCTTAAGAATGGCTTCTCGTGAAGGACTTTGTGCCAATCCAGTTCCAGAAATGACTAGCATTTTAGTCTGAGCCAAATATGCCCTCGAAACTTCATGCGCATTAAGATATAGGTCAGCTGCTTCATTGCGATACATTAAAATATCGCTTTCTTCAGGACTGATAATTTCGGTAAAGGTTAGTCCAATTTTGTGTCCTGTGTCATCTTTAACCATGTTGGACGTATCAATGCCCACACTAGCCATGTATTGCGTGACATAATGGCCTAATTGATCGTCAGAGACTTTCCCAATAAAGCCAACTTTTTGTCCAAGTTTGGCAGATCCTATCGCAATATTGGCAGGTGACCCACCCACAAATTTTGCAAAAGTTTTCGTATCTTCCAAAGGGCGATTATATTCAACGGCATTCAGATCAACAGCTGCACGTCCAATGGCAATCAAATCAAATTTTTGTGGCATCTGAAGTTTACCTCCTTTAAAAATAATCTCGGTTACTTATTGCCGATCAATAATCCACACATGTTCCGGCGCATTGTGAAAATGCCAGACACGCGTCGGGCCTGCCATGACGTTGAGATAATAACTGTCATAGCCGTCAGGTACACCCACTGGGTGATATCCCTTTGGCACCACAACAACATCTTGATTTTGCACAGCCATCGTTTCATCTAAACTCAAATCGTCCGTGTACACACGCTGAAAAACGAATCCTTGTTTAGGTCGCATTTCATGATAATAAATTTCCTCTAACAGTGACTCTGCTGGCAAATCATCATGATCATGCCTGTGAGGCGGGTAACTCGACCAGTTCGCCGAGTCCGTATAAACTTCCACTAATAAAAGCTTGTCGGCAAAAGGAAGATTGTCCGGCAAAATATTCTGCACAAGCCGTTTATTGTTGTACTTCCCGCGATGTTCAACCTGATGAATATTCCCTCGAATTAGCCGAACCGGAAACGTTTGATTCGTTGGTGCATAGGCAATCAAGATTTTGGCAGCCTGCTTGGCCCTAATACCAAATGCTAAACCCGTGCTGACATACACACTGTCTGTGGGGATTTTGTCAAAAATCGAAGTTCGTTGACCAACATCTTCAAAAGTTTGATCGTCAGCAGTGATAGTTACTTTGCCTTCCAGCACAACAATGCCAGCTTCGAATGCTTCCAAGGTTTCTTCATACGAACTATCTGCAGAAAATTCCAGAACCTTGACGGCTGTATATTTCATCGGTGAGTTGCTTGCATTCACATCCTGAATCAGCCGAACACCTGAAGACAGTTCCTGATTTTGCTTGTGATATAACAGGCTCATGATAATCCCCCTTGTAAGTGTCTTACCCTTATCCTGTTCATCGTCTACTTGAAACGCCGCTGATCATATCGAGCGGTCACAACTTTCTTATGCGTATAAAAGTCCACACTGTCTTTACCATTAGCATGTAAGGTGCCAAAGAAAGAATGTTTCCAGCCAGAGAACGGGAACACTGCAATCGGTGCAGGAACACCTAAATTGATACCCAACATGCCTGCATCAATATTTTCCCTAAAGTAACGGATGGAAGCTGCAGAATCTGTAAACAAGCACGCCCCATTAGCCAATTCAGACGTGTTGGCGATCGCAACCGCTTGTGGCAAGTCCTTTGCCCGTATAACCGAGAGAACCGGCGCAAACATTTCATCATGCCAAATGGTCATATCTGTTTTGACATCTTCAAAAATAGTCGGTCCGACAAAATACCCATCATGTTTCTTGGCTTCTGCTGAACCATCCAACACAAGCTTGGCGCCTTCTTTGACCCCTGTTTGGATGTAGTTCAATGTTCGCTCTTGATTTTCTTTGCGAATAACCGGTCCCAAGAAGACACCTTTATCAAGGCCGTTGCCAATCTTGATATCCTTTGCCGCTTGCGTAAACTTCGCCATAAACTTGTCAGCAATCTCATCTTGAAGGACCAAGACAGATGTCGCCATGCATCGTTCACCAGCTGAGCCGAATGAGGAGCTAATAATGCCTTTAACCGCTGCATCCAAATCGGCATCGGCCAGAACAATCGTATGATTCTTGGCTCCCGTTAAAGCCTGAACCCGCTTCAAATGGTCACTGCCTCGTTTATAAACGTACTCGCCGACACGTTCAGAACCAACGAAACTAATGGCCTTGATGTCTGGATGATCTAAAATGCCATTAACAACATCAACCGCACCATTAACGATGTTGAGCACGCCATCCGGTAAGCCCGCTTCTTGAAAAAGTTCAACCAACCGCTGACTCGTTAGCGGTGTTTTTTCAGATGGTTTCAGAATAAACGTATTACCAGTTGCTACAGCCATTGGAAACATCCAGCAAGGCACCATCATGGGAAAGTTAAATGGCGTAATGCCGCCAACAACCCCAATTGGATAACGATAATTCGTGGCTTCTACATCAGTGGCCACTGATGACAATGAATCTCCCATCATCAAAGTCGGCACACCAGCAGCAAATTCAACGTTTTCAATACCTCGTCCAACTTCAGCAACTGCTTCGTCAAGGCTTTTTCCGTTCTCTTCAGTGACGATTCGCCCAAGTTCTTCTTGGTGCTCAACCAATAATTGTTGGTATTTGAAAAGAATCTTCGCACGCTTTGGAATTGAAACCTTTTGCCAAATCTTAAAAGCCTCTTTTGCTGCCGTAACAGCATCTGCTACGTCTTCACTAGTCGAATGTGGCACTCGCGCCAAAACATCTCCAGTGGCCGGGTTATAAACATTCTCAAAAGTTTCTGTTTTTGCATCCACCCATTTACCATTGATAAAATTCTTTAGCGTCTTAACATTTTGCTTAGTTGTATCCATTTCGAGTTTCTCCCTTCAATGCAGAAGTAACGGCACTCATTAAAGCGCTTTCAAATATTCCGAAAATGATGCTTAGCTAGTTCTTGTTAATCTGACTTTCTTCAGGAAACTTGTCATCGTATTTATTATCCAGTTCAATTTCTTCCAAAGATCTGCCTGCGGTTTCCGGAGCAAATTTCCAAGCAAAGATCAATGAGAGAATATTGGCGCCAACGAAAACTAGGAAGGTATTCGACATGCCCAGTCCTGCCAACATAACTGGGAAGAAATAACCGACAAAGAAGTTACTGATCCACAAGAAGAAGGTCGCAAAGCCCATGCCCAATCCACGAAGACGGGCTGGGTAAATCTCTGACAATAATAACCAAGTTAGCGGCCCTAAAGCTCCTTGGAAAAAGGCTAAATAAATGATGGTCAACAGAATTGTCGCATAAGGTAACAAGGGACTGCCATTTAGAAAATGGCTAGTTAACGTAATGCCGACCAGCGAAAACAACGTTCCACTGATACCAGTTAAAAGCATCTGTCGCCGTTTAAACTTGCTCATCAAATGCATAGTCACAATGGTTGCAACGACAGACGTAACACCATTTAAAATATTCGCAATTAATGCCGCATTTTGTCCGAAACCAGTTGTTTGCAAAATCGTCGTGCCGTAATACATCATGACATTAATCCCGACAATTTGTTGCATGATGCCTAACCCAATGCCGATTAAGACCAAGCGCCGAATCCAGGAAATCTTTAAATCCTTAATCGAAGCATTTCCAACTTCCTGCGCTGATTTCAATGAAATTTTGATTTTTTCCATTTCATCTTTAGCCTGTGCTTCTGTTCTGATTTCACGCAATACTTTTAACGCTTGATCCAATTTACCATTTGCTGCTAACCATCGAGGTGACTCAGGCACAAAGCTCATGCCTATCCATAAAATGATGGCCGGTATGGTCGCCAATACGAGCATCCAACGCCAAATGCCGGGAATGTGTCCCAAAGTTGTGCCCAAAATAGCATTAAAGACAAAGGCCAAAAGTTGTCCTGACACAATCATGAACTCATTTTGCGTCACAATTCTTCCGCGCAGGTTCGATGGCGCCACCTCAGCCAAGAATGTTGGCACGATCACCGAAGCTCCGCCAACTGCCAGCCCTAGAATAAAGCGAACACCAGCTAATATAGGGGCATTTGGTGATAACGCAGATGCAATGGTTGAAACGACAAACAACATGGCTAAGCCAGTGATGACTTTATGGCGCCCTTTTCGATCAGAGATTCTCCCAGTCAGCACTGCACCGAATGCAGCACCAAGTGTTAATGAGCTGGCAACAAATCCTTCCATTCCAGGCGACATGTTAAGTTCACTTGCTCGCGTCATAAATGGTAGTGCGCCATTAATCACACCCGTATCATACCCGAACAGCATGCCGCCAAAAGTGGCAATCACTGAAATAATGCGTAGTCGTTTACGAGCTGACTTAGGCAGTTTTTCCGAAAGCATAGCCGCTTCTTTTTGTGCAGCGAGTGCAACATCGGCTTTGTTCGCAACGGCTTCTAATTCTTTGCGCATTTCTTAAACCCTCCAAACTGACTAAAGCTTTATAAGAGCAACGAATTAAGCGCTTACTTTATGATCACATTGCCATCATAGAGTTTAATCAGATCAAAGTCAACTAAAATGTACTCAACACTTGTTCACAACATGTTCACCATTTATCTATATACGTCTTAAAAGATGAAATGTGAATTCGCACGATGGTATGATTAAGTCAGTTCAAACAGTTATTCAGCATGCTACCACTCAAAATGCAGTATGTTTAAACGTTCATTTGTGGCCATCCCCTTGCCTACGAAGAATCACGATTTCTAGATTTTTTAGGAACTTGGTTTCGCATGATTCTAATCGATGCTATTGATCATGTCTGAGACAACGGCGAAAATCACGCGGTCGAATTCATTCAGGCTTGATTGTATTAGCCAAACTCTCAATTTATTGATAAAGTCACTTGATCAATAAATAGGTGTTCTTCTTTTAGTCAAAATATGGTCATTAAGTTGACCGCCTTATGCTATAATCAGGTTGACCAATTGTTTAGAAAGGAAGGTGACATCCATGCTTAGAAAAGAACGAATTGATGCGATGCAGCATTATATTAACGAAGTCAGAACTGCTTCCATGAAGGAACTCGAAGACAAATTTTCTATAGCCCCTAGCACACTCCGTAGAGATCTTGCTAACTTAATCGATGCTGGTACTGTCAAAAAAGTATACGGCGGTGTCACTGCTACCTTTAACAGAGCGAAGCCCAACGCGCTAACCATCTATAGTGAACGGCAACTTTCTGCTCCCTCCGAAAAACGTCAAATTGGTCGAGCCGCTGCGCAATTAATCGAACCAGACGATTTGATTTTCATTGACTCTGGTACAACAACGGCTGAAATGGGCGCCTATTTACCTTCCGAGTTTTCATTTACACTCGTCACTAACAATTTAGAGATCATTAATAAAGCTGCTCCCCTTGGGAATATTAAGTTGGTCATTATTGGCATGAATTTTGATCGACGAACCCAGTCCTTTACAGGAATTGACAATATGAATATTTTCAGTCGCTTTAATATTGGCAAAGCCTTTATGGCAGCAACAGGCATTTCTATTACTAGAGGGCTGTCAAACTCTGAATATAACGAATATTTGATTAAATCTGAGATTTTTAAAAAAGCGCATCAAAAAATACTGTTAATCGATCACACTAAGTTTGATCGTGTTTCATTACTGACCTATGGTACTTTGAAGGACATTGATGCCATTATCACCTATGGCGACATTGCGCCCAAGTATATCGACTTTCTTGCTGAAAATGACGTTCAGCTAATTAATGCACAAACAGGCAGCATCGTTTCCGAGTCAGCCGATAAATAACCCCGCTTTTCATCTAGTTGAACGCCTCAATCAGCTGTTGCTGCATTCACCTGACACACAATAAAAACAAAAATGACTTCATTCCCCAAAATTTGGAATGAAGTCATTTTTTATTTATAAGTTCATCAGGAATACTTGATCATTAAGCAATCAGTTACACTGAATCCCCTTATATAGACGCTTGCCTTAGAAATCCGTTGTATCTGGGTCAGTTGCTAAGCCGGCTTCACCGTGCAAAGCATCAATCAAGGTCATATCATGATGGCTCAGTTCAAAATCGAACAACTCGGTGTTTTCCTTAATCCGATCGTCATGAACGGATTTTGGCAATGGTAAGAAACCATGTTGCAATGACCAGCGGAGGACGATCTGAGCAACACTCTTGTGATAGCGTGCGGCAATTTTCCTTAAGGCATCAACTTGGAAAATTTTGCCTGTGCCAAGTGGGCTGTACGCTTCACTTAAAATATCATGGGCGTCATTATACGCCACAACTTCTGGCTGCAAATCACTTGGATTCAAGAAAATCTGGTTAACCATTGGCTTAACAGTAGCTGTTTTTAGCAAAGCGTCAATGTGCTTGGCGCGGAAGTTTGAAACCCCAATTGCTCGAACTTTGCCGGCTTTGTAGGCTTCTTCCATGGCCTTCCATGACCCTGCATTAGTTTCTTCCCAATTATCACGGAACTTAATCGGGTTTGGCCAATGAATTAAATATAGATCCACATAATCAACGCCCAGTTTCTTGAGTGATTTATCTAGCGCTGCTTTAGTCGCCTCGTAACCGTGATCACCATTCCAAAGCTTAGTGGTTAAGAAGATCTGATCGCGAGGTACGCCGGATGCGCGCAAACCTGCACCAACGCTTTCTTCGTTACCGTAAGCAGCCGCCGTGTCAATATGACGATAGCCTGCAGCCAATGCCGCTTCGACACTATGCTTGGCAACGTCGCCATCAGGGGTCTGCCAAGTGCCGAACCCGACGATCGGAATCTTAACACCATTACTTAATGTATATGTGTCGGTCAATTTGGTTAAATGTGCCAAAATGAGCATCTCCTTTACTGGGTACTACTATAAGCTTACCACAAGTAAGTAGTTGATTGAATGTGTTAGCAGCCCAGCGTCACACTTGCATCAGTCAAAAATAGCGATATCCTGATCAGTCGTCTTTCTTAGCATTCAAAAAATGCTTGGTTGCTAAGACATCTAGCAAAACCAAGCACCTTCTTTTAACACGCTATTAACGCGCCATCATTTGATTCAACAATGCCTTTCCAGCTGCTTCACTTTGACGGAAAGCTTTGCCTAACGCAATTGTTTTATCAACAATAATGCTTTGCGCATCAATCACATGATACGGATGATCACCGGCTTTTTCCTGTGCAAACGATAGCTCAGTACAGCCAAGGACAATAACGTTGACATTAAAATCGTCATGCATCCGTTGAAGAATACGATGATACAGGGCCGCGTTGACTTCGCCCTTTTCCTTGACGTATTTATAAATCAACTCAGTGACCATGTCTTGCAGCGCCTGATCGCCAAGAACGACTTCACGCCCGCTAGTTTCGATTTCATGACTGTAAATGCCGTCTTGGATCGTCCCTTGGGTCGCAATCAGTCCCACCCGCTTTTCATCTGGAAAACGCTCACACATATCGCTGATGGCTAAATGTGGCATGTGTAGCAATGGAATCGGTGTCGCTGCGGCTAATTGGTCATAGAAATAATGAGCCGTGTTGCAGACAATGACCATGAACTCCGGATTGAGTAAACTTTGATCTTGAATGTCTTCCAACAAATCCGGATAAAAGCTAGGCTTGCTATGATCCAAAATGTAATCCGTACGGTCAGGAACAGTCGCATCGTTAACCAGAATGTAATTCAGATATTCCTGATCGCTGTGCGCGTGGGTACGCTGGTTTAACAAACGGACATAACTCTCGGTTGCCGGCGTGCCCATGCCGCCAATAACGGTGAAAAATTGACGCATTCGTATCAGCCTTCCTGTAGCGATTTAGCGACTTGCTTTACAACAGCCATGTCTGTTGGCCATGGTGTGTTGACGCCGCGTACCTTTTGATAGGGGTCGGCCCCTTTGCCAGCCACCACCACGATATCATTTGGTCTGCTGTCGCTAATAGCTTCAGCAATGGCCTTTTGCCGATCAAGCACTTTGTGTACTTTAACTTTGCTATGATCGATTTTACTATCGATTTCCTCAATGATGTTTGCTGGATCTTCGTACCCAGGATCGTCGGTAGTCAAGAATGCCTCAGTTGCAAACTCAGTGAGAACCTTAGCAAATCCGGGACGACGAGAAACACCTTTATCACCGGGGGATCCAACCACAACCAGTAATCGAGGATCCTTGTAAGCGTGTTTCAAAAACGACAATAACGCCTTCATACTAGCGTAATTGTGCGCATAATCAACATAGACAGCACCATGTCCGGCAACTTTCGTATGCTCCATGCGACCGGGGATTTTAACTTTTGCAATACCGGGAACAGCGGCAGATGCATCCACACCAGCCAATCCAGCACCAATAATAGCAGCCGTCGCGTTACTTTCGTTAAAATCACCAATCAAAGCAAGCGAGTAGTGACCGCCGATGTTCAATGCTGCTGCTTTTTCCGTGACTGGTACTAAAGTGAAACGACTCTCAGCAACGTCAGCTTCCTGACTATCAAAGCGAAAATCAATATCGATATCATCGCGTTTAGGTCTGAAGCCAGCACTGGCAAACAGGTAGATACTTTCTGGATAAGTGGTGGTCGTTGCGGCAGCATAAACCTGGTCAAAATGCTCGGTTTCGGCATTAATGACCACTTTGCGCGCATTGACCAACAATTGCAGCTTGTTGTGTAAGTAATTAGCAAAGGTTGGATGTTCATTCGGTCCGATGTGATCTGGCGTAATGTTCAGGAAGAAGCCGACGTCATACGTCAATCCAAAAACGCGATTGCGCAAATATGCCTGACTCGACACTTCCATCACGAGATGGGTCATACCGTTTTCGACAGCCTCGCGCATATCGCGGAAAAGATCGAGGCTCTCTGGCGTTGTCAGATTAGACTTGAAACGCTGATCGGGCTCAGGACCAACAACCGTATCAATTGTAGAAAAAAGCGCGATGTGTCGTGGACGAGCCTCATTTAAAATAGCTTCTGTAAAATAGGAAGCTGTGGTTTTCCCCTTGGTTCCTGTATAAGCGATCACAAACAAATCATCTTGCGGATAATCAAAGAAAGCAGCGCTCAAAATCGCCATTGCTTTAGTAATATTCCGCACGATCAAGGCGTTTAAGCCGTTGCCTTCAACGTAAGGTTTCTCGGCAACATAAGTTCGCGCACCGTTGTCCTTGGCCATGGAAAGATAAATTGGTCGGAACTTATCGCCTTTGCAGAAAAACAGCGTTGGTCCAGAGACCTTGCGTGAATCATAGGCGATGCCGGTCATATCGACATCTTCAGTATTCTGAATTGCTGCACTCTTTAGCAGATGATGTTCCTTTAATAATAAGATACATGCTCTAAGTGATAGTGCCATTGGGCTGCTACTCCTTTTTATATGCCGTGAATTCAAGCTTCATTATAGCATAAGCGCGGTACTGGCATTAAACCAGTCGGACTGTCACGACTATCTGTGTGCCGTCTTGGTTCATGCTCAAAGTTCATTGATTATCTTTTTTTATGCAGATGCAATGTTCATTAACGTCACCTGATACGAACCGCTTGGCGCTGTCACCGTGACGGTATCGCCTGCGTGGTGCTGCCGAATAGCGGCGCCCAAGGGAGAATTGATGGCAAGCTTGTCTTGGCCCATCCCAGCTTCGGCAGGGCCGACAAGTTCATAAGTCGCTTGGTCCTCGTCATCATCGAACTTAAGTGTGATCCTATTGCCAATATCGGCAATATCACTAGCGGCCGGGTGCGTGACTTTAGCATAACGAATGAGTTTATCCAGATATCGCAATCGGCCTTCTAGCTGGCGCAACTCACGCTTAGCAGCGCTATATTCCGCATTTTCCGAGCGATCCCCCAACGCTGCCGCATCGGCCAAGTTCTTGATCTTTGCAGGCCGAATAGTTTTAAGGTCTTCAACTTCCTGCTTCAAGTTAGCCAAACCTGTTGGCGTGATCTCGTGATAGGTGACCATTTCAATGCCTTCTTTTTTATCTGAAAACTAACTCTCTACTTGTTGCAAAAAAGGTGAACGTGATGATCTCCATTCGGAGTTCAGGACATTCACCACTTTTTCGTTTTTGGATCAATGAGGTAACTGCTGGACTAGAAAATATTGCTGAAGAAATCGCCAATGCCACGGAAGATCAGGACAAAGAAGTTTGCTTTGTTATCGGTCTTGGTGGTCTTTAAGGTAATGCCTTCGCTTGCTGAACTGCCGACAAAGCCAAGGTTGTCACCTTTGGCGCTAACTTCCAGCTGCGCAATCGTGGTACCTTTTTTGACTGGTGCTTCGACAGTATTCTTCTTCACGCCTTTTGCTGGCGTGTAAGTATATTGAAGTGATTGTTTGCTGCTGTTAGATGGCACAACAGCAACAGCCTTGGTTGACGGCGCAATCGGCGTTGTCCGTGATTGACCACGATTGACCTTGACGCTGTCGTACCCTTTAATCCCCTGACCAGCTTCAGCTAACGTCATCGTTTTCCAATTTTCCAAAACATTGGTCATCAATTTTTTGGTTTGATCAAAACGGCGAGTTTTAGCATCACCATTTGCATGCAAGATAACCGTAATAATTCGCATGCCATTTTTCTCAACCGTCCCTGTAAAACAATCCCCAGCGGCATCAGAAGTACCTGTCTTCAAGCCATCAACTGGGAGGTTCTTATCATAAGACACTAGGCCCTTGAGCATCCAGTTCCAATTTTCCATATCGATCGCATCACTGGTTCCCTTACGGAATGTCTGTTTAGCAATACTCGTGGTCTTAAGGACTTCTGGATGATCTTTCAGTAAATGTTGTGCCACCTGGGCCATATCTTTTGCGGACATTTCGTTCTCCGCGTTATCATCTGTACCGGGTACCTTAGCATCTTTCAATTGGCTGTTATTCAAACCGGTAACGTTGACAATTTTTGCATCGGTGATACCCCAGCTATTGAGTTTTGCAGTCATCTGACTGACAAATTTCTCCTGACTACCCGCTACTTTTTCAGCTAATAACATCATCGCTGCATTCGCCGAATAAATTAAAGAAGCATCGTACAGTTCGCGGACTGAATAAGAGCCATCGCGCCGCAACGGTACATTACTAAGGTCACGATTCTGACTGAGTTCCCAGATTGCGTTATTCAGTGTCACTTTGTCATCCCAATTGATCTTACCGGACTTAATTGCGTCAAGCACCAACTCAATGCTCAACATTTTGGTCATAGATGCAATTGGTAAAACACTGCTGGCATTCTTAGCATATAATATCTTGCCAGTAGTCGGTTCAATGGCTACTGCTGCCTTGGCGTCAACTAGATTGGTATCGCTGCTCTCTGCCGCAGATACAGACATTGCTGGCGCAGCACCCCCAATCATCAATACCGCCACCACTGCGGCAATCAACCCGCGCATCAACTTCTTCATTTTGACTTTCCTGCTTCCTCATTAGATTTATTTTTATTGTCTGTCAGCGAAGCGCCAACTTTTAATGGTAAATGAATCACAAAGCTTGTTATCTCCGGGCTAGAATCGGCATAAATATACCCGCCATGCAAAGCGATGATACTTTGGGCAATCGCTAACCCAAGACCAGTCCCGCCAGTTTCCTGCGATCGGCTTTCCTCAACGCGATAAAAACGATCAAACAACTGACTCAAAGCATCATTCGGAATTTGTGCGCCATCATTTGAGACCTTAACAACGACTTCACTACCGATACGTTGTGCATCAAGAAAGATGTGACGCCCGCCTTGGCCGTACTTAAGCGCATTAACAATTAAATTGTTGAACACTCGGCCTAATTTTTCGGTATCAGCTTCCATCATCAACGGGTCAGGTTCCCCGCTGACCAGAATCCGCATATGCTTCTTATGCGCCTCCAGCTCAAAACTAGCTGCCAGTTGCTCTAGCATCGCAATCATGTTAAAACGTACGGGATTCAGCTTGGTCGTGGTCGATTTAACCTTGGTGTACTCAAAAAGGTCCTCAACCAGTACTTTCATCTGCTTAGCCTTCAAATAAGCCGTGTGCGTGTACTTGAGTAGCTCTTCTTCACTGCGATATTGATGATCTTCAATCAGGCCAAGATAACCGATAATGGACGTTAGCGGCGTTCGAATATCATGGCTGACATTAGTAATCAGCTCATCTTTACTCTGTTCGATCCGCCGTTCCTCGGCCATTGAATTGACGGTTGAATCAACAAGCGCGTTAATGCTGCTGACAACCTTTTGCAACTCCGTATTGACCTCAAACTTAATCCGATGATCAAGATGACCATCGGCAATAAAATGTAGCTCCGCAATGACGTGACGCATTTGCATTTGCCGATATCGCCGAGCAAGTCGCCAATACACCACAATGACATCAGCAATCGCCATCAGTGCTAGGAAAAGATTGGACCAGCTCCACAAATGAAATCCACGGCTGCCAAACGTCAGATTCGTTTTCACACCCCAGATAGCATTTTCCAAACCAGGATTGTGCGCGATCATCTGATTAATCAACACCAGCAAGGCAAAATTAAGCATTAACAGCAGAATCACCGTTACGATGCCTTCAATCCAAAGTTCGGATTTTTCCTTACCAGTTAGTTTGACTTTTTCACTCATGATCGTTAGGCCTCAACCTTATAGCCGACGCCCCAAACTGTTTCGATCACCTTCTCGCCATCGGTCGCTTCTTCAATCTTGTCACGCAGATGCGAGACATGCACCATAACGGTTTTCGCTGAGACGATTGATTCCTGTTGCCAAACGCGTTCAAAAATCTCATCAGCCGAGAAAACACGATTCGGATGGCTAGCCAGCAAGTACAGAATGCCGAATTCCAGCGCGGTTAGCTGAATTTGCTTGCCGGTAAGGGTGGTGACTTCATGACTATCTTTTTTGATCGTTAGCGGACCGACTTCAAGCACATCCGGTTCCGTATTGGTCACCTCATTTTGACTTCGGCGCAACAAACTCTTGACGCGCGCCATGACCTCTAGCGGATTGAATGGCTTGGTGACATAATCGTCTGCTCCAGTAATAAGGCCTTGAATCTTGTCCATATCTGCTGTTTTAGCCGAGACGATAATGATTGGAATCTGTGAATCTTTGCGGACTTCTTTGACAACATCCATCCCAGACATATTAGGCATCATAATATCGAGGATCATCAAAGCAATATCAGGATTGGTCACAAGCTTAGTAATGGCTTCCTTACCGGAATACGCCTGAATCGGTTCGTAACCTTCGTTTTTAACGTAAATACTTAGTAATTCGACGATTTCTTTATCGTCGTCAACAATTAAAATTTTCATTGTATTGGCTCCGTTTATGAGAAGAACTGTAGGGTCTGTTACATCAAAGTCCATTGTACCAAAGTTGACCGGGGAATTCTTTACGAAAAGCCTAAGAAAACAGGGCTAGAATAGGTACAAAAGTGTTGATTTGATCGCGAAAGAAGGCGGCTAATTGAAAGATTTGACAAAAATGGTCACAGCAAGTTTACCCTCAACCATGCACATCGCTGGCATTAACATTGCCCGCTCAAGCGGAAGTACTTACTGGCTATTAAGGCAATCCTCCCAATGGCTCACCTTACGCCTTGCCACACATCCCCATTGGTTACGAGGTGTTCGTCAGCTACAGGTTGTCTTACCAGCATCATCAGCCCGCCACGACTCGATAACCGTGTTGACAAAAGCCTTAGCGAGTCCTGCCGCGGCCAAAAACACATATACCTTTACAGCAATTGACACGGCCCTTGCCAACATGCTGCTATGGACAGCGTCGCGTAAACTGGTCTTCATGCTGCGCCTGACCCCCGAGATGGCCACGACTCATAAAATGACCCCTTTTAGTTTACAACAAGATTTTGCGCCGCTACCGCTTTTCTTGGGTGATCGTAACAATAGTAATGACTTATTGCTACCTGTCCATGATGCCAAGTTGCAACAAAGTCTGATTGATTTTTATAGTGCTAATTTGCTATTCACGCAATTCTCCAGTCATCAGTTAGTGAAACTTTTGCCAACTGCACAATGGCTGCAAACCATTCTGACAACTGTACCCACTAATCCCGCTTGGCCATTGACATTGGCCACAACTTTCGGCACGGAACTACTTGACGTGATTCATCGGGCACGAATGTAGCCTCTTAATCATAGCGCGTTCACCAAAAAAGGCCCGCACTGCAACCAATGGCAGTACGAGCCTTTTTGTGATACCAATCTTTTATTGAACGGAATAGTTAGGTGCTTCCCGTGTGATCTGCACGTCATGCGGATGGCTCTCGCGTAAACCAGCACCGGTAATTTGAATGAACTGCGCATTATCTTGGAGTTCTTGAAGATTCGGTGCACCGACATAACCCATACCGGATTCAATACCACCGAGCATTTGGAAAATCACATCGCCGAGACTGCCCTTGTAAGCCACGCGGCCTTCGATGCCTTCAGGAACCAGTTTGTTTGCTTCGTTAACCCCGCTCTGGAAATAACGATCACTAGAACCGTGGGCCTGCGCCATCGCGCCAAGTGAGCCCATGCCGCGATAAGTCTTGAAGCGGCGGCCTTGATAAATTTCGAACTGGCCAGGTGCCTCATCAGTGCCGGCCAAAAGGGAACCGAGCATAACGGCATTGCCGCCAGCTGCCAAAGCCTTTACGATATCACCGGAATACTTGATCCCACCGTCAGCGATAATTGTCTTGCCGCGCTTACGAGCAACACTGGCGGCATCATAGATGGCAGTCAGTTGTGGCACACCGACACCGGCAACGATCCGGGTTGTGCAGATTGAACCGGGGCCAATGCCAACTTTGACAACATCGACACCAGCATCATACAACGCTTCCGTTGCTTCAGCCGTGGCCACATTACCGGCAATCAGAGTTGCTAATGGGAACTGTTCCCGAATCTCTTTGATTTTCCGAATCACGCCAGCACTATGCCCATGGGCCGTGTCGATCACAATCGCATCGGCACCGGCATCAAGCAAAGCTTGCGCCCGATCAAAGGTGTCAGAGGTAACGCCAACCGCTGCTGCAACCAACAAACGGCCATGCGCATCTTTAGCAGCATGCGGGAATTCAACCACTTTTTCAATATCCTTGATCGTAATCAGCCCACTAAGGCGGCCTTCCTTATCGATCAACGGTAATTTTTCAATTTTACGAGACTGTAAAATAGCTTCGGCATCTTCGATTGAAGTGCCAGCCGGCGCGGTCACAAGCCCTTCCTTGGTCATAACCGTGTCAATCAGCACACTTTTATCATCAACATAACGCAGATCACGGTTGGTGATGATGCCGGTCAACTTGCGATCTGTGGTGTTATTAACAATCGGGACGCCGCTAATCCGATATTTTTTCATTAAATCTTCAGCATCACTAACCGGTTTATCGGCCGTCAGGAAGAATGGATCGACAATGACACCATTTTCACTGCGCTTCACCTTCAGCACTTCATCTGCTTGTGCTTCGATGCTCATGTTCTTATGAATCACGCCCAACCCGCCTTGGCGTGCCATTGCAATTGCCATAGCACTCTCGGTAACGGTATCCATCCCCGCCGAGATGATTGGGATATTCAGCTTCAAGTTGTCCGCCAGTTGTACAGACAGATCGACATCGTGAGGTAAAACATGACTTTCTGCAGGTATCAACAACACATCATCAAACGTAAAACCGCGCCGGGCAAACTTTGTATCCCAAAGACTCATAGCGTAATCCCTCTTTCAATTTTTAGTTGTTGACTAATGTACTACCGGAATTTAGGCACGTCAAACAAGTCTAACCATTTTTTTCGAAACGCCGGTATCATAGGCTTAAAAATGAAAGAAAGTCTCATAATCGTTCATATGGAACCGAACAAAATTTTATCAGCTATAGCTTTCTCAAAATAATGTTCGGCTTTTATCGTGTGTTGCGACGTGTCATTTAATATCATTCGTTTTTTACCCGCTAAAACCTTCGCATGTAAAATGACAAGAACATTTGCCGTTTTCCCTCACTGGCAATACAAAAAAAGCCGCCATTTTCGGCGACTGTTGGATTTTTTAAAAAGTAGATACCCGATGTTGAAATCGGACTATCAGCTTATCTCTGGAAAAAGCTTTTGAGGTGATACCGGTGCTGTAAGACCCAGTGAATCCCATAGGCAATGGCGCCAATAATGATATTGACGAACCACGGCATTGGGCGCGTGAACGGCGTGTCAAGCATCGCCAAGGCACTGCCAATGAACGTGATCGACACGACTAAGACAACACCGCCGCCCAAGACAAGCCAAGCACTGCGGCGTTTCTTTTTATCTTGCTGCATCCAGTCAGCATAATAAACGAAGAAGAGACCAGCCATTAGACTCAACATCACTAAGTAAACAAAACTGCTGCTGGCGGCATTTTGCGACTTGGTATCGAAGTAGGCAAGTGCCCCATACATAACCGCTAAAATCGACATGAAGAACAGACTTTGGTCAATGACCATCAACCACATTGGCTTTTTAGGCTCAGGTTTTGGCGTATGCAGAATTTCGTCTGCCTTTACCGTAACCGGTCCGTAAAGCTGATTGGCTGGCTTGCCTTGTCGTTGCGCTGTGATGATCTCGGGCAACATCGTTTTGAGTAGTTCTTCTTCGTCCGCCGCGTTCATACCGCCGTCTTTTAACTCACGGCGTAGTTTAAAAATATATTCATCATTTTTATTAGTGAGCCGTGCAATCAGCTCTGGCACAGTGGTCGCAGGCTTTTCCTGTTTCACATGTGCATTTTTAGCCGCCGTTGCTTGATCTGCTGACGACTCATCAGTGGCTGTCGACTGTACTTTTGATGCTGTTTGTTCAGTCGTAGCAGTATTTTTACCATTTACTGCAGCATCGGTTGCCGTCTGTTTCGTCTCTGCTTCATGTTTCTCTGCCATTGGAAACTCCTATCTCCTAAGTCGTTATGCGTTAGACATTGAACCGGAATTCAATGATGTCCCCATCCTGCACTTCATATTCTTTGCCTTCGGATCGATAACGGCCTGCTTCTTTAACCGCCTGAACAGATCCGTACTTGTCTAAATCGGTGAAGGACATTGTCTCGGCGCGAATAAAACCGCGTTCGAAGTCGGAATGAATAATCCCAGCAACTTCTGGAGCCTTCATTCCCTGTCTAAATGTCCAAGCACGGGTTTCTTTGCCACCGGCTGTGAAGAAGGTTGCCAATCCCAGCAAATGATAGCTAGCCTTGATCAGCTTATCCAACCCAGACTCGTCGACACCTTCTGCTGCCAAAAAGTCTGCCTTTTCATCATCATCCAGTTCAGCAATTTCTTCCTCAGTTTTGGCAGAAATCGCAATCACTTCGGCACCTTCTTTGGCAGCCTCGGCCTTGATTTGCTTGACGTAATCAACCGAATCCGGATCAGCCATCGCTTCTTCAGCAATGTTAGCGACATACAAAACTGGCTTGCTGGTCAGCAAGAACAAGCCTTTGACAATCTTCAGCTCATCTTTATCAAAGTCGATGCTGCGAACCATCCCGCCATCTTCCAGTACGGGCTTAATCTTTTTGAGCACCTTGAATTCAGCCTGCGCTTCTTTGTCATTGGTTTGTGTTCGCGCCACTTTTTCAACTTTAGCATAGCGTTTATTGACAGCATCAAGATCAGCGATGGCCAATTCCATATTAATCGTCGCCATATCCTCTAACGGGTCGACTTTGCCAGTTACACTGGTGATGTTATCATCATCGAACGCTCGGACAACATGAACAATCGCATCCACCTGACGAATGTTTTCAAGGAACTTGTTGCCGAGTCCTTCACCCTTAGAAGCACCTTTAACAATGCCGGCAATATCTGTGAATTCAAAAGTTGTATGAATAATCTTCTTGGCCGGAATCAATTCATCGATTCGTGCCAGACGTTTATCTGGCACTTCAACCATCCCGACATTCGGGTCGATTGTAGCGAATGGATAGTTCGCCATCTCGGCGCCTGCTTTAGTGATTGCGTTAAAAAGCGTGGACTTACCGACGTTTGGAAGTCCTACGATACCTGCTGTTAAAGCCATTTGGTTACTTCACACTTTCTATTTAGTCTGTCTACTCTACATGACCCAACACTTTTTTGAGTCGTTTTTCAAAATCGCGCCGGGACATCATCACAATATGACCGCATCCGGTACATTTGATCTTGATATCAGCACCTAAGCGGATAATTTCCCATTTGTTGGTACCGCAAGCATGCGGTTTCTTCATCTGAACGAGATCATGTAAATCATACATTTGTCCACCTCCAGCGTTGTTGTGCTTGTCGGACCGGATTAAACGCGTTCGCAAGTTTCTAAACGGGCCGCTCACGCTCTGCTTTTAAACGCGTTCGCTGGCCCAGAAACCTGCGTGTAAGGACCTTGGACGCAATGGCCAAAAACCCGGCCATCACGTCCAAGCCCGCTTACACTCCGGTTTCTAAACGGGCTGCTCACGCTCTGCTAGTTAGTCAATATTGACGTCGAGCATGGCCAAGATCCGATTCAAATCTTTTTCGGAAGTGAAGTCAATCTCGATCTTGCCTTTGCCTTTGTTGCCTTCATTAATATTCACCTTGGTGCCAAAGCGTTCGCCAAGTTGGTTCTCAGTTGCCCGCACGTATGGCGACTTTGGCTTTTCTTTGGTTGCCGGGCGCGTGTTGCCAGCATTCATCTGATTAATGAGCCGTTCTAGCTGGCGCACAGTCAGGTTCTCATTGATTGTCTTCTTGGCCACACTCACCATTTTGGACTTATCTTTGAGACTTAACAGCGTCCGTGCTTGTCCCATTGACAGCTGATTGGCACTTAACATTTGTTTGACTTGCTGCGGCAGTGTCAAAAGGCGTAAGTAGTTCGCAATATAAGGTCGGCTTTTGCCAAGTCGTGCCGATACTTCTGCTTGCGTCAGATTCAGACGCTTGATCAAGGTGTCATAAGCCTGGGCTTCGTCTAGCGGCGTCAGATCTTCCCGCTGCAAGTTTTCCAGCACAGCGATTTCCATCATTTCGGGATCATTGAAGTCCCGAACAATGGATGGAATAGTCTCCTTGCCAGCCAATTTAGACGCACGGAAGCGACGTTCACCGGTAATAATCTCATAGCCTGAAACACTCTTGCGGACAATGATCGGTTGGAACACGCCGGTTTGTTTGATCGAACCAGCCAGTTCCTTCAAGCCTTCCTCATCAAACGTTTTACGCGGTTGGTAGGGATTTGGTCGGATGTCAATCAGCGGTAATTCTTCAACTGTATTATTGGCACTCAGATCTGGACTCTCGAAATCTTTGAAAATCGCATCAATACCACGGCCTAAGCCTTTGTTATTCTTATTCGCCATGAGCAGCCAGCACCTCCTTGGCTAAAGCCTCGTAAACCTCTGATCCCCGGGACTTTGGATCAAAATCCACAATTGGCAGACCATAGCTTGGCGCCTCCGCCAATCGCGTAATCCGCGGAATCACCGTTGCATATACTTTATCGCCAAAATACTTGCGGACCTCGTCAATGACTTGTGCGCCGAGATTGGTCCGCGCATCATACATTGTCAACAACACCCCTTCGATCGCTAAGCTCGGATTAAAGTGTTTCTGAACCAACCGCACCGTGTTTAGTAACTGGCTTAAGCCCTCCAGAGCGTAATATTCGCTTTGGACCGGGATTAAAATCGAGTCGCTTGCTGTAAATGCATTGATCGACAATTGGCCAAGCGATGGCGGGCAATCAATCAAAATATAATCGTATTGATCCTCCACAGGATGCAATCCCAGCTTCAATCGCATTTCACGCGCCATTTGGCTGGTTAACTCGATCTCAGCGCCAGCCAGTTGAATGGTGGCTGGCACAATCGACATGTTCTTATGTTTCGTTGGCAGAATGGCTTCGGTAATCGGCTCTTCGTTGACTAGCACATCATAAATATCCTTTTCAACTTGGGCCTTTTGAACGCCGACGCCACTAGTCGCATTGCCTTGTGCATCAGCGTCCACAATCAAAATCTTCTTGCCAAGATTGGCCAAACAGGCGCCCAGATTGACCGTGGTGGTGGTTTTGCCAACGCCGCCTTTTTGGTTAGCGACTGCGATGATATGTGCCATGAGCTCCTCCTATCTCTTTTCTTTCGGAATCTCGATGATCATTCGGTAAGCGTCGTCAGTATCTTCTTCTTTTGCTGTGACCGTCATACCGGTTTCCCGGATCATTTTAACCGAACGTTTTAATGTGTTCCAAGCAATGCGCGTATCATGGCTCACCGCGGATCGTCGAACTTTAGGTTTCGGTTTTGGGGTTGGCTTCTTAGGCCGCAACATCTCATTGATAAGGGCACTGGTTTCTTTAACGGTCAGATCGTCTGCAAAAATCTGGTGTAAGGCGGCAACCTGTTGCTTCTCGTCTAACTTCAGTAGTTCACGACCATGCCGTTCACTGATACGCGACTTCATTAAAGCTTCTTGAACTGGCTCGCTTAGTTTCAATAAACGGATTTTGTTGGCGACAAATGCCTGACTTTTACCGAGTTGCTCGGCCAAAGCGGCTTGTGTCAGGTGATTGAGTTTCATAAGTGCCACATAAGCTTGGCCTTCTTCAATCGCACTCAAGCCTTCGCGCTGCAAATTTTCAACTAGTGCCATGGATGCACTTTCGTCGTCGTCCATTTTCTGCACAATGGCTGGCGCTTTTTCCCAGCCCAGGGTTTGCATCGCGCGATATCGGCGCTCACCCGCGATGATTTCGTACTTTTCCGGTTTATATTCACGGACAATAATCGGCTGCAACAAGCCATGATCCTTGATCGTCGTTGCTAGCTCCCGAATCGATTCCGGCGTAAAGACTTTGCGCGGCTGGAATTGGTTAGGCACGATTGCGGTCATTGGCAGTTGTTGAACAACCGTTTCGTCGTCAGGCTTTTTATGGCCAAAAATGGATGATAATGGCACGCGTTATGCACCTCCCAAAGGTTGCTTATTCGGTATCCCCGGCTTGCGCGGATATTTGTTTGGTGTTGGTTTAACTTTGTCGATGACCAGCAAATGACGTGGATCGCCGGTTTCCGGCAACGTCAACGCAGCATCTTGGGCCAATTTGCCGCCAAGTAAGCCAATCGCTGACTTGGCCGCAATTAATTCTGCGGGTGTCGCCGCGGCTTTCATGGCCACAAAGCGACCTTGCGGCTTTACTAGTGGCAAACAGAGCTCAGCCAAGACATCCAATGCCGCAACCGCACGAGCCGTGACCAAATCAAAACTGGCACGGTGTTGCGATTTTTTGGCACCAAAAGTTTCGGCGCGGTCATGAAAGAGCTGAACATCTGTCAGCTCCAAACGCGCCGTTAATCGTTCGAGAAAGCCAATTCGCTTTTGTAAAGAATCCACGATGGTGATTTTGAGTTGCGGGAACGCAATTTTTAACGGAATTGATGGGAAACCTGCCCCAGCACCCACATCACAAACTGACATTACTTGTGTCTGAAGCTCAGGTAGCACCAACGCAAGCGTTAGTGAATCGTAGAAGTGTTTGAGGTAGACGTCCCCTTCAGCTGTAATGCCAGTCAGATTCATTTTTTCATTCTCACTGATCAGATACTGATAGTATGCCGCAAACTGATCCTGTTGGTGATCGTTTAAAACGATCCCGTGATCAGCCAAGGCTTGGACAAAAGCTGCTGGATCCATGCCTGCCTCCATTTTCGTAAACTTGATTTTGTGGAACAAACAGGGTTTCACGTACCCGTCAAGTGTAACGTAAAAGCGGCCTCTGCTCAACCGTCTTTATATGGAAAGAACAGGCGTTAAGCGCAAGTTTTTTGACACACCTGTTATGCCTTACTGCTCAAATCAAGATTCGCTATCTGGGCTGGCTGCGGTCGCGCTACTCACCTAATTACCCAACCACAAGATTTGTCTGAACGGTCCCTTGTCATCTTGCAAAAACGCGTTCACAGTTCGATAATGAAATGGTAACTAAACTCAGAGGCGAGAAAAATGGAATTAGACGGTAAAGAAATCAAAGAAAATGAACAACTGACCGATGCCCAGCTGGCCGATTTGCACAAACAGTATGAGGCTTTGTGGGATAAGTTAAAAAAAGACAACTACCGAACTGAACATCAATTCATGGAAGTTTTGTACGAGGAACCTGACAATAGTCAAAACTATGAAGCTGCCTTTTTCACTTATCAAATTCGTAAAGATACTGGCGATAATCAATTTGACCAGTTGACCATCACGTTAAACAACAAGCCAACCTTCCACGATCAACCAGATGAATTTGTCTTCGAAATTAGTGACTACGCGGATATGGATGCTCTTCACAAGGCAATTGAGGAAAAAGCCCAACCGTGGATTAAGGCTCACAAACGTTAATAACCAGACTAACTCGAAACACTTATCCTGTTTCGAGTTTTTTTAATTAAAACCGCACTATGCACTTTCTTTCCTCTCAGCCAACACTTGTGGTAAGCTGTTGCCAGTCAAACAAACGGAGGGACCCGGCTAATGGCGGATAAAATTAAAATCGCTTATCTTTATGAAGACCTCATGAACACATATGGCGACAGTGGCGATGTCAAAATTCTACGTTATTTATTAAATCAACAAGGTTACCAAGTCGATGTCGATAATGTCAGTCTTGGCGATCATTTTAATGCGGACGACTATGATTTTATCTTCTTCGGCGGTGGTCAGGACTATGAACAAACCGTGGTAGCCAAAGACTTGTTGCGCCATGCCCAAACACTTGGCCAGTATATCGAAAATGGTAAACCGATGCTGGCAATCTGTGGCGGTTACCAGCTGCTTGGCGATTATTACAAAACTAGCGAAGGCTCAGTCATCAAAGGCCTCGGCATTTTGCCGCTGCACACAGTTTTCAAGCCAGACAGTCGCATGATCGGTGATACCAAGTACGAAACCGAGTTCGGGACAGTTACCGCATTTGAGAATCACAGTGGCCGGACTTATTTTGACGACAAGCAAAAGCTCAAACCGTTGGGCAAAATGATTGAAGGTTACGGGAATAACCCTGAAGACGGTGTCGAAGGTATGCGTTATAAAAATACCATTGGCAGCTACTCCCATGGTCCCATTTTGAAGAATCAAAATATTGCGAAGGCGATCGCCAATATGATTGTGAAAAATCACAAGGCACGGATGGGTCAGCCTGCATAATTAAAAGAGCATTGCCGCAGTAGACGGGCAATGCTCTTTTTATACGAATTTCATATAGCTTTGGCGCCCAGTTAACCCCTTAGTGTTGCACTTGAGCACGAACCTGATCAGCATCGCCAGCAAATAAGAACAACGGTCCATCCGCCTGTGCTGGATAGCTATCTGATAGACTGCCGAGATCGACAACATCAAACCCAATTCGTTTGATCAATGTCGTGACCGTCTGCTTAGCGGCATTATCATCCCCGGCAATCGGAATGGCAATTCTTCCTGCTGGCTGACTTGGCTTGGCAAGACTACGAATTTTGGTCATCGCAATTGTATTGAATGCCTTGACCACTTTTTTCGTACCAAAATGTTTAGCAACGAGTTCTGATGACGTGACTTGATGTGCTGCCAGTGCTGGCTGGTCGCCATCGCGGCTAGGATAATAGTTAGTCGCGTCAATAATAATCGTCTTCGGATCCACGCTTGTCGGCAATTCCGGCAACGCATTAAATGGCACGGCCAGCACGACAATGTCTTGTTTAGCCGCGTCAGCAACGGTCCCAGCTTCGACCGTCGAGCGCATCTCTGCAATGACCGGTGCCAATGATGCCACGCCATGCCGATGTGAAATAATCACCTGCTCACCAACATGACTAAACAGTTGGCCTAATGCCCGGCCGACATTACCTGATCCAATAATACCGATAGTCATCTAATCACCCTCTCTATTGAGATCACACCTTCATTATACCGCCTTGCTTCTTTAAATACCGGCCAGCAAGCATTCTAGCCCACTCAAAAAGCCGCACACCCGTCATGCAGTCTGCGGCAGTTCAAATAAAAAATGATCCACAACTATCTAGTGATTCTTGCCTTCAATCGTTTCGATATCGCCTTTGCCGTCACGGGCCACGATGGCCTTGATAGCGGCAGTGATGCCTAAAACATCATCATCCAATGACAACACTGGTGTTTCCGGACGAGTGACAACCTGTTCCGGCAAAAATGGAATATGCATGAAGCCGGCCTTAATATCGGGAAACATCTTATCCCGCATATACTGTACCTGATAAAAAATGTGGTTGCAGACGTAAGTGCCTGCTGTGTTGGAGACTGCTGCCGGAACACCAGCTTCCCGAATGGCTTTGGCCATGGCCTTAATCGGTAACTGGGTAAAGTAGGCATTCTCGCCATCGCCATGAATCGTGTGATTAAGTGGCTGATACCCGGCATTATCTTGAATCCGACCGTCATCCAAGTTAATCGCAACTCGCTCCGGCGTGAGTTCAAACCGGCCACCAGCCTGACCAATGCTCAACACATAGTCAGGCTTTTCTTTGGCAATAGCACCTTTAACGACATCGGCTGAAACATTAAACTTTGTCGGAATTTCCAATTTAACGATTTGTGCCCCAGCAATTTCATCCGGCAAACGTTTCACGGCTTCAATCGCAGGATTAATTTTATCGTCGCCAAAGGGATCAAATCCGGTAACAAGAATTTTCATGAGAAGATTTCCTTTCTAAAATGCCAAGAAGTACATGAGGCCGATTTGAATGATCAACAATAGTATCGCAATTGGCGCTTGCTGTTTGATAACACCAAGTGGATCCTTCATTTCGAGCAACGCGACTGGCAAACTATTGAAGTTCGCCGCCATTGGCGTGAGCAAGGTCCCACAGTAGCCAGAGGTCATGCCAATAGCCGCCACAATCGCTGGATTAGCGCCTTGCGCAATGACAAAAGGAATGCCAACGGCTGCTGTAATCACGGCAAACGCAGCAAAGGCATTCCCCATAATAATCGTAAAGAGCGCCATCGCCACACAGTATAGAATCACGCCGCCAAGATGACTTCCAGTTGGGAATAAGCCGGCAATCAATTTCGCCGTGAGTGATCCGACCCCAGCAGCAGTAAAAACTGCCCCTAAGGTTGCTAGTAATTGCGGCAAAATGCCAGCAGCACCAACTGACCGAACCATCCGCTGGGTATCATTATAAACCATTTTGCCTGGCGCCTTCGTCATGATGATAGCCACAATTAACGAAACCGCCGCACCAATGCCAATGCCGACCTGACCACCGAGTTTGGTAAACTGGGCGACACCGATGGAAACGACTGCAAGTACCACGCTTGGGACGAATACCCAACCGCCAAGCCGTTTGGCCGCTGTTGCCGCGTGTGCGCCGTCAACGGGCTTAATTTTGCCTATCTGAATCTGCTTGAACAACGCCAAAATACCGATAATAACAACTAGAACACCAACGACCATCGCGGGCATCAAGGTCCCAAAGGCAAAAATCACTGCCATGATCTCCCAAAACAAACCGGTTCCGATACGTGCCGGATTATCTTTTGCGCGAAACGCCTCAATACCAGCAATCGCCATCACGACGCCAATCAGAGCATAAAGGATCAATAAAAGGGTATTGACCATGATCATTTGCCTCCCTTATGCGACTGCTGTTCAAATTGGCGATCAAACCAGCGATTGTAGATAGCCACAATGACCAACGTGATCAATGCCACTGGAATGGATGCTAAAACGACCTGCATCGGCTCAACTGGATGATTGAGGCTCTTCATCGTGCTCGCGATCAACAAGACACCTGCTGTCGCCACAAACAGGTTCTGCGCAAAGAAATTGCCAAAGTTGTCAGTCGCCGCAGAACGCGCCTTAATAAGGTCGATATCTTTATCTGTTAGCTCACGTTTGGTTTCAGCCGCCGCCGTTACCATCGGCGTGATCAACGGTCGTACGAACTGCACTTGACCAGATAACGAGATACCAAAGACGCCACCTAACTCGCGAATCACAAGATAAATATTCAAAATACGACTGGGTGTCAATTTCTTTAGCTTCTGAATGCCATTGACGGCAACTTCCTTGAGACCGTGGCTTTCCACTAACCCAATCATCGGCAGGGTCAGAAAAAATAACGACACCATGCGATTATCGACAAAGCTCTGCCCAAGTGTGGTCAGCAAAGCCGGGATGCTCATGCCCGAAAAAACTGCTGTCACAACTGCTGCCAAAACCACTACCGCTGTCGTGTCCCACTTCAATGCAAACCCGACAACGATAATGACAATGCCAAGTAATTTTAAGTATTCCATGTAGGATCCCCCTTTGTTCTATGAAAGCAGTTTACGTGTTGTTGTTGACAGCGTCAATTCGTTAAGGGGGATTATCAATCGTGCAAACTATAAAAATAACTTGTGCGTCACTAGTTTCCTAACCGAGCTGCCTCGCGCTCATTTTAACGCGCTCGCCACCCCAGAAACCTGCATATAAGAACCTTGGTTGCAATGGTCAAAACCCGACCATCACACCCAAGGTCACTTACACTCCGGTTTCTAACCGGGCTGCCTCGCGCTCACAAAAAAAGCCAGTTCAACGACTGAACTGGCAATTTATATCACGATTATGCTGGCTGAAGATCCTTTTCTTTGTCAGCATCTTTGTTCTTAGCCTCGTTACGAGCAATTTCGTCTTTGGTGAGCATATCCTTAACGGTCATCTTCACCTCAGTGACATTAAGTCCGGTCATTTGGCGGACATTCTTGACGATTGCCATCGTAACTTTGTTGAAAATTTCCGGTGCATTTTCACCATATCGAACGGTGGCATCAAGTGACACAGAAACATTCTGATCATCGCTCAGGTCTACATCCACACCTTTAGTCGGATCTTCATCTTTGCGGAAAAGATCGGTCATATTTGCCATCATGCCGCCTTCAAGCGAGTATACGCCTTCGACTTCATTGCAAGTGATGCCCACAATTTTTGCAATGACAGCGTCATCGAATTTCAATTCCTTATTGATGCCAGCGTTTTTCGTGTTGTCCATGTTTATCTCTCCTTTGTCTTATGAAGGTTCAACATCATTTTTTTTGCCACTCGCGTTTAGTCAGTACATCTTTGACATGCAGATTGAGTTCAACTAGCTGTAGGCCCGTCATCCGGGTAATCTGAGCACTGATTTTTTCGCAGAGTTGTTTAAAAATAGCTTGCGCATCACTGTCAAATGCCAGAAACACATCCATATCAATCGCTACTTGTTTCTCGCCAACTTCAGCTGAGATGCCTTTGGTGATATTCTCGCCGCTAGAAAAGGTTTCGGTCAGATTGTCCATCATCGTTCCGTCCATTCCTAGCAAGCCATCAATCTCTCGAGCACAAAGCGCAGCGATTTTTTCAATCACTTTATCTTCAAACGTCAATCGACTATTGGCCATCAATGTTTCTCGTGTAACAGCTGGTGATGCTGCTACTGGCGGTGTTGCAACTGCGTCCATCCGTTCACCTACTTTCCTTTACTGAAAGCATCTTTGCCGGCGGTCAACCAACTGGTAAATGCATGCCAATTGGGTACTAGGTAACGCTCAATCAGCCAGCCTGCTGCGCCGAAGATCAAGACCAGCAGCATACCCATAAACCCGAATCGCATCCAGGCGAAGGCAAGCACGATCCCGATCACAGCACCGATCATTCCTCGCTGCATTGTCATCTCTCCTTCTAGCTGGGCACGTCGTCAAAGGCATCAACATCTTTGGAAAGTGTCCGCTTTGAATGCCATTTGCTTGTTGTCCCAGTGTTGTCATCGTTAAATCACACGGGCCGTTTTCGCTTTGACCTTTGTGGCTGGCAAGAGATGCACCCGCACATGCTTCACAGGAATACCGAGACAGGCCTGCAACTTCTGGCGAGCAGTTTCTTCGATTTGCTTGGCCTCTGCCTTCAGATCCTTGCTATTACCGGAAAAAGCTTCAATCCGCATTCGTGCGACTTGCTTCTTGCGAATGCTAACAGCTACCGCCACCGATTTGGCAAAATGTTGCGCAACAACCGCTTTGGCCACGGTGTTTTCGATCGCACTTTTATCAAGCGTCAGATCACCATCTTCACCAGCTAGAATCAGCGACTGAGCGGTTGACCGCCTGAAAATGGCGACCAATAGCATGATGAGGAAAACCAAAGCGACAAGCCCAGTCAGGCCTATCATGGTTGGCCGCAGCCAAACGACTTGTTGCAGATAAAATCGCGTAAACTCACGGCTTGGCCAAAGCAATAACCCGAAACCAACACTTTGCAATAAACCGCCAACGGCAATGATGCCAAGCATGATTTTTGTGATGGGTCTCATGATCATCGGCCTCCTATGCCTTGCGCCGTGTGGTTCCCAGCAACAGGGAAACAAGGAAGACGACGATGATGGCCCCTATAATGGCTGGGATCAAGGCCATTCCGGCCAATGAAGGCCCCCAGTCACCAAGGAGTGCCGTGCCGAGCCATGCACCGACTAAGCCGCCGATAATGTTACCAAGCCAGCCGAGTGGCATATCGCGCCCAACGATCAGCTGTCCAATACAACCAATCACCGCACCGATGATCAGTGTCCAAATAAAATGCATCATGGTTCTCACCCTTTCTTTTGGTTGACTTTCTTCTGACTATCCTAAGCTTAACGAAACGAGGTTATTCGAAGCAATAAATATGCTAATGATAACAATTAGTATTTTACTAGGTATACAAAAAATGCCTATAACCATGCATATTTGCAAAGTTATAGGCATATAAATTGTTTAATTAAAAATCATGGCATCATGAGCTGCTCGTTTTCCGCGTTAAAGTCCGGGAATCAGCCCATCAACCTTCAATCAAATCGCCAGCATTAGGACCGGCATCCAGTTTATAGATACGATCAACATTAATCAAAACGGCACTGATGGCTGCTGGCAGATGATGTGCCTTCGCGAATGCCTGAGCATCTTCAAAGATCTTGTCATCATGATGGAATTCAACGGTCCCTTCAAAACGAAAACCCTTGAGTGCCTTGTAATCAACCGTCGCAACCGCAGCCTTCTTAGAATACTGCAAATTATGCCATGCCTGCTTACCTGTCTCTTCGTTGTAAATCAGGTGATGATCATCGAAGACACGCATCGTGCCTTTGGGACCCACTTGTGGATTACCATTTTCATCGGCAGTAGCCAAATAGTTCAATTGTGCGCCGATCATGTCTTTCATATCTTGTGTCAAAGTTGCCATAAATGATCAATCTCCTTTTACTTACTTTTTGTTAACAGAAAGAGTGTAACACAATCAGCCACGATTCGTCATATTTTTATATCAGAGCGTTCGCAGGCGCGCTTAGAAACCTGAGTGTAAGCGGCCTCGGGCGTGATGGCCGGGTTTGGGTCATTGCGTCCGAGGTCCTTACACTCCGGTTTCTGCGCCTGCGAACGCGTTTCAGTCAAGAGCGTGATGGCCGGTTTTTGGCCATTGCGATCAAGATCCTTACACGTATGTTTCTGGGCTGGTGAACGGGAGCGTGTATATCTAGAAATATGGTTTTAGGCAACGGTTTAACCATGATTGGATTTCTAAGAAGACAAAACTTCCGATGTGATTTCTTTCTTTTTGTCTAACCTGTACTACACTTAAGTTAGGCTCTTAAAAGTATCAGTTCGGGAACTTGTAACGCAATCCGCCATGATGATGCTAACCGCACACCCATAGTGATTGTGCAGACGTTAAGACTGATCAACAAGGTTAAGGGGGAAAATGATCCATGGCAAAAGTTTATATTTCTGCAGCATTGCCGAAATCGGCGAATGCTGCCTTGCAAAAAGCTGGCGTGGATTTTGAAGCATATACCGGCAGTGGTTTAATCACCGAAAGCGACTTACAAACACACTTGGCTCATACTGAGGTGTTGATCACCGCCTTGTCCACACCAGTAACGGCGGCAACCTTGGCAAAGGCCCCACATCTGAAGCTGATCGCTAATTATGGTGCCGGTTTCAACAACATTGATGTCACTGCAGCCAAGGCCCAAGGTGTGCTTGTAACCAATACGCCAAAAGTATCGACCACTTCGACTGCCGAAGTCACGGTGGCCTTAATTCTGGCGGTCTTACACCGGGTCACGGAAGGCGATCGGCTAATGCGCGGCGCTGGTTTTGCCGGCTGGGCACCCACCTTTTTCCTTGGTCACGAACTGGCTGGCAAAACCGTTGGGATTATCGGGATGGGCCAAATCGGTCAGGCCGTTGCCAAACGCGTGCATGCTTTTGACGCAAAAATTCTGTATACCCAGCGCCACCAACTGACATCGGCCACAGAGCAAACACTAGGCGCAACCTTCACCGATCAGGCCACCTTGTTACGTGAAAGCGACATCGTGACCTTACATTTGCCGCTAGTACCAGCTACGCATCATTTGCTGGACGCGCAGGCAATGGCCACTATGAAGCCGACTGCCTACCTGATCAATGCAGCTCGCGGCCCGTTAATTGATGAAACCGCCTTGCTTCAGCAATTGCAGGCTCACAAGTTAGCAGGCGCCGCGTTAGATGTCTATGAGGCTGAACCGCATGTCAGTTCAGGTCTCAAGGCGCTTGATAATGTGGTCCTGACGCCGCACATCGGAAACGCCACCGTCGAAGCGCGGGATGCCATGGCCAAAATCGTGACTGACAATACACTAGCCATTCTAGCTGGTAAGCAGCCTGAGTACATCGTCAATGCCTAATCAGTGCTGGAGTTGACTAACCATAAAAAAGGCGCCTGTCGTCACACAATGCGTGTGGTAACAGGCGTCTTTTTGGATGAAATACCATTTCATTTAATCAAGGCTTACGCGAGTTCCGCGGTTGCCAAATGCTTGCGACTAACAAAGCTAACACAATGCCAAGTGTTAAACCAAGACCGCCAACCAAAAAAGGATTGGCGATCTGATTTTGAGTCATGACAAGATCAAGAACGCCAATTAAGCCCACGGCAATGAGCACCAAGACAATACGGTACCACGCCGTTTTCGTCATAGATGAGCCAGAATCGTATATTTGCCAACTGCTTTATAGTCACCCTTAGCCTTTGAATCAGGCGTTCCGGCAGCTTCGTAAAAAACGGAATACTTGCCGTCTTTATCTTTAGCGACAACCAAGCCTTCATCGACAACATGTTCGGCTTTGTAAATTTGGGCACTGCGTCGAGCCGCGGCGAAATCAAAATCATTGGCGACTGCATCGCCGGGGTTGAAGAAAACAATTTCTTCGCTCATGAAGATCCCCTCGCTTTCTGGCTTCATTATACCACGTCAACATCGTCTCACTTATCAGCTTGAAGCGCCTCAGCCTTGGCTATCAGGCTTTTGGTAAATGCTGCAAACTGGGGCATCTCCTCTTGCTTGACATTTAAGGCGATTTTCACAGGGTCAGCTCCTTGAACCGCCCCACTTGCCGCCAACACGGCTTCAAACAACTCTGGCGCGGTATTGTAATCTTTACCATAATACGGATCGCCTGTGCCAAGCACACCAAATACCAAAGGCTTAGCGGAAAAATCAAGCTTGCTGAGATCCTCGTAAAAGTCTTCGGTTTCTTCCGGAATAACGCCGCCAGTCCATGTATAAGTGGCCAAAACCAATACATCGTAATGCTTGATAGTTGTTGGGTCGGTTTGAATCATTTCACCAAGGGTCACGTCCCAACCATAATGTTCAATGAACTGCTGCTCGATCCGTGCCATTCCTTTGGCATTGCCTGTAATCGATGCATATAAAATGATTGCCTTCATCGTCCTCACCTCATTACCTTCAGTATACTGATAACATCAGGGTTGTAAAAGCTTTCAAAAAAAGCATGTACACGAAAAGTTGTTTTTTCATGCACATGCTTAAAAAATTCAGCTTTCACAGCGGGCAAGTTCCATGAATGCTCACGACGTTGCCACTACAAAAACGTTCAACTGGCAGTTTCAACAGTACCTTCACCTTGCAAGATGAAATGAACGGCATCTGCCAACTCATTTTCCTTAAAAAACCGAATTTCCTGATGACCCGAAAAATCATCAATTTCGATAATCGGTTCAAAACCATTAAATCGTCGTAACTCTTGACGCAGCCAAGCATCCCAGACTTGTGTGGCTAAGCCTTGCTGCTGACCCAAATTACGCCGAATGATGATATTCTTATTGTCCCAAATTCGAACTCGCAATTGCCGATCATTTTGATCAGCTGCCAAGTCCTGTAGATAAGCATAGTGTTCCATAAGCTCACCTTACCTTTCAACAAAAGACAGCAAGCTAACAGTGTCTTTGCGTCAAGCAAACGACGAAGCATCATCGCCTAGGTGTCTATGCTAAACTAGAGGCAATGATCCAAAAAACTTGATACAACCAATGCGCTAATGGCGCTAGGGGGCAATATGACGAATTCCGAAACTAAACAATATTCATGGCCTAAATTCCGGCGCTCACTGCGCTTTGGGCGACCATCTGCCATCATTCATTTTATCTACTTGCTAGCAATTGCCCCATATGTGTTTTGGGCCATTTACTTCATCGGGTTAACTGCACTGCTGCTGGTATCAAAACCAAGTATGTTGCTCGCTTTGCTAAGTTATATTGGCAAGCTATTATTACTTGATCCCATCTTGCAAACCTGGCAGTTACTGACATCTTTGAACTTCGCCGAAACCGGTTGGATGCTACTGATTGTTATCAGTTATTGGTGTGTCATCGCAGGCATTGTCTTGCATATTGTCCACCGCATTCGCAAACGGCAGCTTTTCCATCAACTCATATCAGGACAGGCACAGATTATCACAAAAGCAGATCAGACCTTCGTCATGGACAAGCACCAGCATCATTACCCACTGCTTAAGCATCCCGTGCGATGGTGGCAGGCCAGTCCGGATCGGCGGTGGTACTAATGGTTGATCTGGTTAATACCGGATCAAGAACAATATGGTGTTAACCTTTGGTACAACCTCATTATACAAACATACGTTCGTAAATGCAATAGCTTTGTTCACTGTCGCTTTGAAATTGACCATTAGAAGTTTGTTTTACCGCTTTAATCAAGCAACTCAGTCTGACAACGTTACGATTGAATGTCATACGTGCGCAGACTGGTAAAAATCGTTATACTGTTAGTAAAGGCTCACGAGGAGGAATCGTTTTGGCTGAAAAAGATCAAATCAGTGCATTTTCACGGGAGATTATTGACTTCCAGCGCAAAAATCATCTAACAGACACAGAGATGGCGCTAAACAGCCACGTATCAGTTGAACATATCCACAATATTAAATCCATGCGTGAGATGCCGGATTCTTCCGTCGTCGCCACACTGAAGGATTACATGGAACATAAGCCAAGCGGCAAATAATGATGCCACTGAAAAGCGCCGATGCAAACTCATTAAAGTTTGCATCGGCGCTTTTCGTTTGCCGGCTCAGAATAGCTAACTCATGAGCTACCGATTACCCAAGTAGCCAATCGTCATCGCACCCAGCAAGATAATCAAAACAATCGTCGTAATCCATACATATAACCGATCGTGTTCAACTGCAAAAGCGTAAATCGAAACGACCACTCGCAACACCGGTGTCAGGATCAGCAAGAAGATGCCCGTCATCAAAACCGCATACGGCTTCAGTGCCAGCGTGCCAGATAAAATATCACCAACACGTGTTGGATGAACGCCGGTCGCGTATCCCGTTGAGCCAGTGACTAACAATAAAAGCAGGCCAAGAATAATCACCAAGGCCGACAAAACGACCCCAATTTGCATGACCTTACCGATCATGATTTCAACGTCATCAATTTCAGTTTTGAGTTTTTTGTCCATCAGATGTTCACCCCGAATCCTTTAAGCGCCATCTGAATACCCATGTAGCCAATAACAGGAATAAAAATCAGACGTAAGACTTTTGTTGGCAGCATCGGCATGATGCGTGAGCCAACGGTTGCCCCAATCAAAATACCGATAGCGAGCGGTGCCGCGATTTGCGGCTGCAATTGTCCGCCAAAATAGTACACTGTCGCACTTGCTGCTGCCGTAACCCCCATCATCAGATTACTCGTGGCACTTGATGGCTTTAGCGGCATATGCATGATCGTATCCATGGCAATCACTTTAAAAGCACCGCTGCCAATGCCTAACAACCCAGAGGCAATGCCAGCCCCGAACATCATAGCAAATCCGCCTGGCACATTTGTCACAGTATAATTGATTTCTTTACCAGTCGCCTTGTCAAAATACGCGCCATTCAATCGCAGTTTAGTCGCAATCTCATCTGGTTTTGACTGGCGCTCTTCAGGCTCCTTCATCCGCATTTTACGAATCATGTTGAATGCAGAAAAAATCAGCAAGGCGCCGAACAAGACGTATAAGACTTTGCCGTCCACAAGACCAGTGACAACGGCACCAATAACTGCGCCAACGGTGGTCGCAATTTCTAGAAACATCGCAACGCGCAAGTTTAGCATCTCATCTTTTAAGTAAGCAATGGTGGCGCCTGAGCTGGTAGCGATAACCGATACAATACTAGCACCGATGGCATATTGAATTGGCAACCCCATCAACATCGTCAAAATCGGTGTAATAATCATCCCACCGCCGATGCCAAGCACGGCACCGAGAATACCGCCAAGTAAACCGGTGACCATTAACATTATCATTTGTTCCATTTATCTAGCCTCGTTTTCCAGCATTTTAGGATGGCAACGAAAACATCGCCATCAATTTGTTTTATTTTCTAAGGTTAGCCCACGTGGTAACAAGGTTTCAAGCCCTCAATATCATTCCCGTTGCTTACCAACTGCCGCCAAATCCACCACCGCCACTGCTGCCACCGCCAAATCCACTACCGAAATTGTCAGAACCGCCGCTGCTACCGCTGCTGGCACTCGACCCAAAGTCGGATACAACCCAAAGTGGCAAGTCGTATTGACTTAAATCCTGATTTTTTTCTGGATGCCGAATATGGAACAAGATAACGCTAAACGTGGCAGCCAACATTTCAGCTGAAAAACGATCTGTTTCTTTAACATTTTCAAGAAATTTCGACCAAGTTGTCACCGCAGCTTGACCAGCAACATTCTTTTGTTGGCCTAACCACTGGGCATAACTGGCTTCATAAGGTCTGCCTTTTGCAAAACGATCAGCTAATGCGGGGGTTAATAACGCTGCTAATGCTGAAACAGATGGGGCCGCCACCACATCTTGATCGGCTAATTGCCGCAGTGGTTTGCTTGTTTGGTAGTAGTACCAATAAGGATATGGTGCGGTCAACCGCAGCACGCGCGTCCACGACTCGAAACCACGACGAGCCAAATTGGCCAGACCGATTTCGCGTAGCTTGGCATGTGACCAAGCGAATTTGAATAGTGGTAAGGAAGCTGTCTGTCGGCGTACCGGAATGCCTGCTGCCATCACAGCCGCATACAACGGCATCGCCTCCAACGCAACGGTATCACGCATAGCATCACGCAATCGGGCAGCCATCGCCATGTGGACTACGAAGAAGAGTACCAGCAAGACCATCAAAATCAAAGCAGCAATCAAGATTGCCTGCTGAATAGCAGCATCACGTGCCCGTTTAGCGGTTATTTGGGCAGGCGTCGCGATGGCACTTTGGTTTGCTGTCACGCGTTGACCAATATGATCAAGAAACAGTGCGATTGCCTCATCGTAGTTCTGCGCCTTCAGCTGTGTTTTCACGTTCGAAGTAACAATCTCGTCTGCGCTCCCGTCTGGCACGACGTCTTCTAACCCATAGCCGACCTCTAGCCAATACTTACGGTCTTCGCGGGAAAGCACAAGAAGCAAGCCATTGTCCCAGCCTTTTTTGCCAATACCCAATTTAGCAAACTGATCATTGGCATAGTCTTCGATTTCGTCATCATCAAGCGACTTGACCGTGATGACTGCAAGTTGAGGATGACCCTTTACCTTGGCAAACGTCTCATTATTCAAACGATTGACCGCCGCCTGGCTCTTAGCTCCCATCATGTCACCGTCATCGCGATACCATGTTCCCGAAGCCGCTTGAACCGACTGTTGCGTTGCTGCCCCAATACCAAGTAGCAAGACAAGCGGGATGAGCCACCAAAGATATTTGTGCATGTGAACCTCCTTTGACGCGTTTTGACGCATTCATCGAATCGAGTCGCGCTGTCAAAATTTGCAATTGTTGCTCTCATGATACCATGAGCCTTCGACCAGCTTACACGCCATCTGGCAAAAATAACCATGCAGCAAAAACGACCTTCTCACTTTCGAGAAGGTCGTTTGGCTAACTTTGACTGAATTTAATCCTTGACGGGATCAATTTCCACAAACGTATCATTTGGTACCCGTAAAATCGAGAAACGGTCAGCAATGTTGCCAACATGCATACCTAAACCGTTTAAAAAGCCTGGCTTGTAACGAGCAGTGACCGTTGCCACGTAGGCTTGATCGGCCGTCTGATCCAATTTTTTCAGGTCTTTTTTCGACCATGGATAGCCTGCCGCCCGCGGGGTCAACGGTTGTGTACCGGCACTAACTTCAGCATTGTGACTTGTATTTTCGTATTTAGCGCCGTTAGTCCAGTAAGTGTAGTACAAGGTTGGATTCTTACCATTCCCTGTTTGGACACGAACATAAAAGGAATGATCCTCGCCAGTTTGTAAAATGAGATGTTCTGCGCTGTGGCTAATAGCTACCGCACGACTATCACGATAATCAATAGGCCGTAACCAGCTCACCCAAACCATGCCAATCGCGGCAATCGCAAAAACAAGCACTTCTGCAATGTCAATTAACACCACCGAGCCACGAACTTGCTTTCCGGATTTAACAATTGCTTTAATGTGCCGTTGCCGAATGTGCCAGACGATGAAAATCAAATAGGCGATGAGTATCACCCATGCCAACAGTCCGATAAGATTCCACGAATTCATAATTTTCCCCCTACGCCGTCGTATTATCTGCTTGCGTCACAGCCAATTGCCCTAACAGATTCAAATAATGCCACGGTTTATCATAATTCGGATTGAACAGCATGTCGACATAAGCCAGCTGATCAATCGTGTTACGATTTTGGATCATCACAGAAATGAGATTAGCTGCATTTACAATATCATATTGACTATAAAACTGGGCACCCAGAATCCGGCGATCATCAGTATCATAGACGAGCACCATCGTAATTTTGACGGTGTCCGGCATGAATGGCGGTCGAAAATCATCCGTCATCGTGACACTGGCAGCCGACAGGTGGTTGCGCTTGGCGTGAGCAAGCGTCAAACCCGTCACACCTAAGTTATGATCGTACAACTTCAGCGCGCTGGTGGCTTGCGTCCCCATATATTTAATCGTTGGTTTAAACAAGTTAGCGCCAACCATCATCCCTTGGCGCACAGCATTGGTGGCCAAAGGCGCATAAGCGTCCTTACCAGTGGGATTGAAATGGACGGCGACCGCATCACCAGCGGCGAAAATATCCGAATTGCTGGTCTGCATATAATCATTCACGTGAATGGACCCATCAGGATTCATATCAACTTGGCCGATCAGCAACTCGGTCATCGGCCGGAACCCGACACAAACCACCGCCAAATCTGCCTGTATTTCGCCTTTATCTGTTTGAATAAAAACATGCTGCTCGTCACTATCAAAATGCTTGGCAACTGTGTTGGGTTTCAACTCAACCCCACGTGTTGTCAGGGCCTCACTGATTTCATGACTAAGTGGTAAGTCAACATAATGACTAAGTAAAGGCGAAACACCATTAATTAACGTTACCTGTTTATGGTTGCGGCTATAGGCTTCCGCCAGTTCGACACCAATATACCCGCCACCAACAATCGCAATATGCTCAGCATCCTTGGCACTTTCTTTGATTCGCCGAGCATCATCGTAGTTTTTACACATCAGCACCCGCGGAATACTGACACCTGAAATCGGCGGAACAACAGGATAACTGCCTGTCGCCATGACTAATTTATCATATTGATAATGTTGTTGGTTGCCCGTTTTAAGATTTTCGGCCAAAATCCGATGATCAGCGGCATCAATGCTTAAAACATCATGTTTGAGATGAACGTGAACATGCGGCCCCAGCGCCTCTAAAGAAGCTGGCGTAGCATAAAACATATCTTCCAATCGGCCAACGGTACCTTCAAGGTATAACGCGATGCCGCAAGAAAGAAAGGAGATGTCTTCCCGCCGTTCAAAGACATCCACTTCTGTCTCTGGGTGCTTCATCAACAGTTCGCGCACTGCCGCAGTTCCTGCATGCGTACAGCCCACAACGACAACTTTCATCAGCATCTGCCTTCCTTTCAAGATTGTCAATAATGACATTATGACACGAAAATGGCTAAACCTAAAGCATGTCGCTAACCGCTTTCTGGCGCTTACAAGTATAATGAAATCGTTGCTTCACAAATATTCAACTCATAAAGGAGCGCTGCACATGCACATCACCCTCATCGGCGCCGGCCCTCGCGGCTTATTAATTTTAGAACGGCTACTCAGCTGGCAGCAAAATCGCTTTCCAAAACGCCAACTCACCATCGTTCTGACCGATCCTTATCCAATTGGCGGACGCGTTTGGAAAATCGATCAAGATCCGAACCTTATCATGAATACAGCAGCGTCACAGATCACCTTATTCACTGATCAAACGGTCACCGATGTTGGTCCATTCTTGACCGGACCTGATCTGAGCACATGGGCACTCACAACTGCATCTGGTTACCTTGATGCTCACCCTGAGTTCAATAACCGCGCGATCCTACTGCGGCAGGCAGCAGCACTGGGACCCAACAACTACGCTTCACGGGCACTTTATGGTGTCTACCAGCATTGGTTCTTTGACATGCTTGTAGCCCGCGCTGGTAACAATAGCATCACGTTTAAGCAGCAAACCGTTGTCAGTTTAGCTAAAAACGCCGCTAATTTCACAATTACCACCGATCAAGAAAGCTGGCACACAGACCAAGTTGTCATGGCGCTAGGCAACCTCAAGAATTCCTTGACGCGCGATCAAAAAGCATTGGACAATTACGCCCACGCTCACGATTTGTTTTATCTTGCCCCAGGTTTCCCTGAAGAAGGTGACCTTAGCACCATCGAACCGCAGGCACCTGTGATCATTCGCGGACTGGGCTTAAGCTTCTTTGATTTAATGAGCAGGTTAACTGAAGGCCGCGGCGGCCGCTTCCAGAAAACAGCAGACGGCTTGCTGGCCTATCATCCTAGTGGTCGTGAACCGCATATTTTCACTGGCTCTCGACGTGGTTTTCCTTACCGGGCAAAAGGTCGCAACCAAAAAGGACCCGGTGAAGAATGGGAGCCACAGTTTTTGACGACTGAACAGATCAATACTTGGCAAGCACATGGCGAAGTGAGCGGTCAAACCTTCTGGGAAGCATTGCAACACGAAGTTGAACTAGTTTATTATCGGCTCCTGCTAGTGCAACGCTACCCCGATCTAGACGTAACTGCCTTTGAACATGACTTCGTCGCCGATCCTGTTACGACGCTAGGCACATTGCCAATTGCCGCCAAAGATCGACTTGATTGGGATGCCTTGGCTGATCCAACCAAGTGGCATCCAAGCGGTCAGCCTTATCAGGACTTTATGCGGCATTATCTGCGTCGAGATGCACGCGAGGCCATGCGTGGCACCAAAACTGGGCCATTAACTAGTGCACTAGAAGTTTTGCGTGATATGCGCGACCCGATTCGCCAACTCGTCGAACGCGGTTTGTTGAGCCAAGATCAGTACCTCGATTTCTTCCTGCGCTGGTTCAACTCGCTGAATGACTTTCTCTCCATTGGGCCGCCTGCCTTGCGAATTGATCAATTGCAAGCCTTGCTAGGCGCTGGGATCGTCACCATTTTGCCACCGGGGATGCAAATTAAAGGCATCGATGGTCAATTTTTATTGAAAACGCCAAGTGATCCCAGCTTTTCGGTTCAGGCCAAGAGCTTACTCGAAGCGCGTGTGCCGGCTGTCAATGCGCCAACTGCGCAAAACGCATTAATTCAGCAACTCTTGCATGACGGCTATGCGCACACATATGAGCTGCAGTTGAACGCTGACAAGCGATTCCAATCCGGCGCCATCGCCGTTGATCGCCAAACCCAACAACTGCTTGACGCCAACGAACACCCTCAACCTGGGCTCTTCTTCTGGGGCGTCCCTACTGAAGGCGTACATTGGCTCACCACTGCCAGCCCCCGGCCACTGGTCAATGACACTAGTTTGAAAACGGCAGAACAGATTGTGCAGACAATTTGGGAAGTGTGAAGTTGTATGTTGCATTAAAGCATCTAAGATTAATCTCTTGCCGTGCCAAACTCCGCGATCTCCGGCCAGCTGGGGCTGGCGACGCGTAGCTAGAGCGGAGACGGCGCTTCGAGCCCGCAAAGCCCACGGTCTCGAAGTCGCCTAACAACATCAGTGCCAAGACCGGTCTCTGTGTTGTTTGCACGGCTGAGCCCCATCTGGCCTACGATTGCTCCGCCTTGGCACTACGGTCTTTAAAATCGCAATCAATAATCCATGAGCAGGCAAAAGCGAACAAATTTCCTTTAAGTGGAAAATTGTTCGCTTTTATTTTGCCGACTAAGAATTATGTCCCAGACTCTTTATTTGCCGGTTGTAAATGATGTTCCACTCCTCCACTTCTATTGCGGAAAAGCTCTCTATCTTGGTAAAAACACTCACTGGACCCTCTACTTTCCCAATTCGATGAATTGCAATATCTCAGGGCTCAAACATTACCAGCAGAATCGTTGCTTGATATTTTCGTTTCATTTATGAACATCTTCGCTTGATTGTTGAAAGCGACAAAAAAATTTGTCGATCCGATTTCTTTTTGAATTTCAATCATTCTTTTGACGTTATTTTCATGTTCAACTGTTGGCTCTCCGCAGTAGTCACAAAATGCGTCTGCGAGTGCAATCAGGTATCGTTCAGCCATCATACTATCTTCAACATGGCTATGTTTCATAACCCGTAAAAAAAGTCTGGCAGTTGTCAGGTCTTTTGCGGACAAATTTAAAATCACGACGTTATACAGCAAATTTATAGTCAATTGAAAGTTTTGATGTATCGCCCATGCTTCATTGATTTGAGCGGCTAGCTCCCGCGCCAATTGGTTGACAGTAACCAACGACAAAGCTGACATAGTATTTCCAAAGAGCAACAACTCAAAGTGTGTCCAGCCATCAACACTAAATAAATAGTCGGCGAGGACTTTAGTATCAGCCTTTGGAAGGGTTCCCTTTTCCATATCGCAAATCATCGCCTTGACCATGATCAACGTGAGCTGATTATACTTTCCATGGTGTTTTTTTAGATGTTGCTCCGCCCGTTCTTTCACGAGTTGCGCCTGGTCTTTGTTGTTATTGATAACTGCTTTTGTAATGTCCTCTAATATGGCTTGTTCATACAGTCTTTCTTGAATTGCCAAAGCGTTCCCAAACTCAGTAAACGTCACATGGAGCCGTTCAAGTAAAGCCAGAAACTTATCAACGGAAATTTTCGTCAAATCTCGTTCAAACTTCGACAGCTGTGCTTTCGAAAGAATTCCTTCGCTGAGTTCCGCCTGACTCATACCTTTGTTTTCGCGAAAATGATTAATGAGTTCCCCAATTTTTTCCATGCTGCAGTTCCCCTTTTTCATATATGAAACAACATTTAATGGCACCATATTAGCACATATACTTGAGTCAGCAAAAACAACAAAGTCACACCCCACAAGAAAGGGAGCTGTCTCATGAAATCTACAAGTAAGTTGTTAACAAACCAGAAAGCACTAACCATCCTGACGATATTCCTGACAATTATTGAATCACTCGGCAGGGTTGCGAGTTCTTTAACACTTGCACCGTTAACTGATCAACTCATTTCAAAAAACCTTCACGGCGTGGTTTTTTGGCTATTGGCTACCATTGGCATTTGGGGCGTCACATTGATGGTTAATTATGGTAACTCGCTTTTAAAAGCCCAGATTATTCGTAAGGTAACCAATCAGCTGCGCGTTGATATTGCCAACGGTTTGAATACTGTGCCAATTTCCGATTACAAAAAAGTCAATCATAATGAGTACGTTTCTTGGCTAACGAATGACGTTAACATGATTGATCAGAACGGACTGGAGGCCTTCTTCTCACTTCTAAGTAGTGCCACGACCTTACTATTTGCCATCACATCTCTGGCTTTCTATCACTACAGTTTAGCGCTTGCCGCTATCGTACTAGGCCTTCTGACGATGACGATTCCCCAGTTTTTCTCAAAAGTCATGACGCATGAAACGAATCGCTTAGCAACCGCGAACAGCTCATTTTTAGGAAAAGCAGATGACATTATCGGTGGTTTCTCCGTATTTTTTAGTCATAATCTTGGCAACACACTCACCAAGAAGCTGGCGACTGCCTCCGATCATCAAGGAAAGGAAAAACTTCTTTACGCCAAAAACGTAGGATTGGTTAATTTGCTCATTAGCGGGGTTAATGTCGGAGCACAGATGCTAGTCATGACGCTAACATGTTTATTGGTGATTGGTGGCTATTTCAGTGTTGGGGTCATCTCTGCCAGTGGTTCATTAGCAGGAACAGTGTTCAATAACCTTGCAGGCATGATTCAAAGCATTTTTCAAATGAAATCCGTTGCAGTACTGCTTGATAAGGACATACAAGCAACAAAAATTAAGACTGTTTCAGAAGACGATTCGTTTAATCATGCCTTGACAATTGATCATCTTTCTTTTGGCTATGAAGGTAAACCCGTCATTAAGGATATCTCCTATAACTTCAAGAAAGGCGGCAAATACGCTGTCGTTGGGAAAAGCGGTGCCGGTAAATCGACATTGATCAACCTTATCAGCGGACGACTTAGTGATTATGCAGGTACTATCCAAGTTGATGGTGACGAATTAAAATCAATGCCAGCGACACTGCTAAATGCCAAAATCGAACTGGTAGATCAGAAATCATATATTTTCAATGAGAGTATCGAAGAAAACATCACGCTTGGCCATTCAAAATCACAGGCACTACTTTCTGACGTTGTACGCTTCTTAGGGATTGATAAATTCACAAACTTAGCGACAAAGATTCAAGAACATGGCAGTAATTTATCTGGCGGACAGCGACAAAAGCTGGCTTTAGCACGCGCACTCGCCTTTCATAAACCCATCTTAATTGTCGATGAAGTCACTGCTGGTATTGATAGTGAAAACGCCCAAGAAATAGAGGACGCACTACTCGCTGAGAAAGATCTAACCGTCATTATGATTACCCACAATCTGACGAAAAAAACCCGGGCACAACTGACAGACACCCTTGAACTAGCATAAGGAGATCTTGACAATGAAAAATAATAAGCGGTTTCTCTTTAAACCTTCAATCAGAGTGATGGTTCCTCCTTTCGTGGCACCAGAATTCCTTGATTCGTTGAGTGACAAAACAGCCAATCTTTATAAGCAACAATTTTAGCCCAAAGTTCCCTCATCAGAAACGTTCGGACAAAAAAAGCGACCAACTGGCGGGTCGCTTTTTCATTTCAACTAAAAAGCCTATGCGTAACGTACCATCGCACCGACTTCGACTGGCAAGTAGGCTTCTGTCAGCAGTTCAACTTGTCCGCCATGACTAAGGACGATGTCAGCTAAGTCATTTAAAAGATTAGCGTGCTGTGCATTGATCGAATCGCGTTCAATTTGGGTGCCTTCAAGACGCGCATGAATCCGTGCGCCGGCTTGGACAAAAAGAATGGCGATTCGTCCGGCAACGGCTGCTTGAACGACTTCTTCCAAGTGATCCGTGTAGCTGTCATTTCCGCGAGCATTTTCGATGATCTCGGCAAAGTTCTGGCGCCGGCGATCGCGTAAGGTGTCGCGTACTGGCGTCAACAAGTCGTCTAATTCAACAAAATCAAGGTTGGCCGGGCTCTTAACGACAGCCAACTTCGGTAACAGATGATGGTTCTTGGAAATTTCGCGGAACACCGCCACGTTTTCCGCTAAGCCCATGAGTACGAGCGGCATTTTATGTGGATTGGAGTGATTGGCCAGCACATACTGATCCACCGCTTGATAAAAACGACGCTGATCGCTGGCTTTTTCCGCTGACTTCTCATTATGCCCGTGATGGGTCACACGTCCGCCACCTTGGGACACGCTGTTCGTTTCGCCACCACGAATTTCGGTGCCTAGCGTTCCCTTCAAAGTCTGCGGTGCATCGTCTGGCAACGATATCGGCCGCACCTGATGCCCGTGGTTATGATACATCTGAATGCTGTCGGCATTTAACGCTAAGATATCAAAGTCGGTTGCCGTTGCCTCATCCAGCATCAGTGGCAGAATCTGCGGCATGTCAGTAACCATTGCCACTTCATCAACCTCTTCATACATCGGCGTCACATAAGTCTGCGCGCCATTTGTCAACATGCCAAACCCATTTGTTTCGCAGGTTTGCCAAAATGTTGGGTCTTGTTCATATGGCTCAAGTTCAGCCGCGTATGCCGAAAAGTCCGTTTCAGGATAAGTCTCGGTCATGACGCTCTTGGTATGCTTCACCATGTTTTTGAACCGCAACCTCAGGGCCTCAACCGAGGTGTTCTCTGGCCAAGACATATAAAGCGAAACATACGGTCCATGTTTCGTGTCAGATAAAAAGTGCTGCAGTGTCGGTCTAGTCGTCATATCCATCATGATGTAACTCCCTTCCGGCCTTTAGCCTATCCTAAGCGTATCAATGAAAACGATGAAAGGCAAAGTAATCCGCTTTAATTATACTATTTATAATTAGGCTCTTCTATCGATCCGAGTATCAATAGCCTTACCTCTCTACCAGCGTCAACCTAAGCGTCATTCCGTATGACGGTCGATAAGGTGGCAAATTGCATCGCCGGAGGTTAAAAACCGTGCCAGTGATCGCGGCTGCAACATCCTGGCTGCCTTTGCAAATGACAGCCACTCACCCTCCAAACCTTTCTGCCAAACCAAGCCAGCCTTTTGTGCATCAGTCAACGTCACCCGATGTACCATGATGAGTTGTTGGTAAGTTCGTTCAGGTTGTTGCCAAAACGATTCCACGATCCCCACCAGTTGCGGCACCACGTTCAGCTTTAGCTCTTCACGAACTTCGCGGGCAGCCGCCTCTGCCGCCGTTTCACCAAATTTAACCGCACCGCCTGGCACAAGGGCGATACCGCTTGCCGAGTTAACTGCCGCTAAAAGTTGGCCTGCATGCACCAACAACACCGCCGCCCGGACATCAAATTTAGCCTGTGGATTCACTTGAAAGCGTAAATCATTCGGTTCTTGCACCAACATCATCAACCTCTTTTCAGTTAAACGTGACTCACACCACATGCCTGCGCCTTATTTTCTCGATGGCTCAAATGGCACGATCTGAACCAGATTCTGCGAGTTTAGCGCTTGTGGCAAGGTCGTGATCACAACCCGATTGTCGGTCGCCCGACTATAGTACGCATCCATCATTGTGATCACTTTCTGATCTTGACTCAAGTCGGCTTGTGGTTCGTTTGGTACTTCCCGCCCCTCCCGCTGTTGGGTAAGTTGAAATTTCATATGTTTCATATTTTGTTTAGTGATCGGTTGTCTAAAATGAAGCCGGACACGCCACTGACCGTGTACGACGGTGCTGCCATGTTCCAAGCAATCGGTAAATTTGAGGAAATATCGACTGGTAGCCAGTTCATGTATGGTGAGAAAAAGAAGTATCCCGCCACTTGCTTACCACCATTAACTTCATAACCAAGATTGCCCAAGAGATGCCCTAAGAGAAACAGCAACGCCAATAAGAAGGCAGCAATCGTAGATCTAGTCTTCCAATACTGCTTACTGAACACCAATGTTAGCCTCCTTACAAGCCTACACTTTTTCCATGTTTCTAATCGGCAGCGATAAAGCCCTTGATGTAACGCCATTGCATTGGATATGGTTAAAAGTACATTTCATTCACTAAAACGTCAATCATTTATCGTTTTTTATTTTTAGAGATTCTTCACAACCTTCGATTATTATTTCCTTTTCATCATTGGATTTATAAACGGATCTCACTATCATTGTCAATGATACATAAATATAATTTTGTTATTTTAAAGTGACTGGCGATCCCTACCCACCTCGGTACCAACCCAAGACATGTTTTGTCTGTCTGCACAGCATTATTCAGAACAAAAAAACATCCCCATCGCCAGTCAACTTACCTTGAACTGAACAAAATGGAGATGTTTTTTGATTTTGATAATATTACTTAGCCATATAAGCCCCAACAAAGTTATACATGTTGGCTGGGCTGAAGGTAGCACCTTTCAGCTTAGGATTGCGCAAATGGCCTTGAACAGTTTGATAAAGCGTTGCAACAGGTGATTCCTTAGAGAGCAGTTCCTGTGCCTTCAGAAGATCATCATATCGCTTGGTTTCGCTGTTAGCATCCGTTCCCTTAGAAGCCTTAATCAGATCATCATATTGTTTATTGGACCAGTGACTAAAGTTGTAAGTGTTGCCAGTCGTGTAAAGATCCAAGAAGGAAATTGGATCTGGGAAGTCACCTTGCCAGCCGGAGAGAATGAACTGGGCACTGCCATCTAATGACCGTTGGATCCGGGTCTTGAATGGAACAGAAGAGATGGAAACCTTCATGCCTGGCAATTGTTCCAAAGCAGATTGCAGATATTCAGCAGACTTCTTAGCAACGTCTGTGTCATCGGTCGTCAGGGTCACATCTTCACCAGATTTACCGACTTCCTTCAGGCCTTCAGCCCAAAGTTGCTTAGCTTTCTTAAGATCGTATGTCTGAACTGTCTTAGATTCCTTAGCGGCTTCCTTAGAGAAGTCTTCGCCAGTCTTTGGATTACTGCCAGAGTTTTCTGGTGTAATCGTTGAGATTCCGAAAGAACCATCGCCAATAACCTTATTCGCAAACTCATCACGATTAATAGCCATCGCAACAGCTTGACGCAACTTCAGATTCTTGAAGTCAGGTACCTTTTCTTCGTTCATATCCAAGTAAGTGGTCCGACCTTGCTTGTCGCCAACGTAATCCTTGTCCTTGGCATGCTGCTTAGCAATTTCACCGGTCAGAACCGCATCGTCAAGTTTCTTCGTAGCGAATAAATTAGCGGCAGTGTTGGAATCCTTAACCACTTGAACGTGAATCTTATCGAGCTTAACTTGCTTGGCGTTCCAGTAAGAAGTGTTCTTCACTTCATCCCATGAATTGCCAGTGCCGTTCCAGTTAGTCAACTTGAACGGGCCATTGAAGACCAAGTACTTGCTTTGCGTACCGAACTTCTTGCCATACTTATCAACCGTCTTCTGGTTCAATGGGAAGAAGACCGGATTGACCATCATCGTGCTAAAGTACGGTACTGGCCGATCCATCGTGACAACCAGCTTATAATCGCCTTCTGCTTTAACACCAAGGGTTGAAGCAGCCTTCTTACCAGCAGTGATGTCATCCGCGTTCTTAATGCCAGAGAAAAGATAAGCATATTCTGACTTAGTTTTCGGATCTGCTGCTCGCTTCCACGCGAAGACGAAATCTTTGGCAGTAACAGGATCGCCGTTACTCCACTTCGTCTTCCGCAAGTTGAATGTATAAGTAAGGCCGTTATTCGTTGGCTTAACGACTTTAGTGGCAACAGCAGGTTCCAATTTCTTGCCTTTATACCGATACAACCCATCACCAGTATCAACGGCGGCTTGCCCACTAATAACATCCGTAATGTGGGCATTATCCATTGTGGAAATAACATCTTTTTCCATTCGATTAAAAGTTTCTGAGCTACTGCTGCTACTCTTGCTGCCACATGCGGCCAAGAGTGCAGCTGAGGCAAATACCATTGCCCCTGCTACCAATCGTTTAACTTTCATTTACTCACCCTCAAAATGATATTACGTTGAGAATACATTAGAGTATGAAGAAAGTAAAGAGAAAATTTGCAGATATTACTTGTTTTCGTGGCCTTTTTAGCAGCAGAAGTTACTCATCAAAGTCTCACGTCCCACTTTTTAAATATGTGAATTTCGTGAATCGCCACGCCATCGCCAACTTGCTAGTCCGGCACAAAAAAAACACCCCTGCGCAAGCAGAAGTGTTTGAAAGACAACTGAAGTTACTTAATTGGTTTCCAGGTCCATTCCTGAACTTCTGGAATATCATCGCCGTTTGCGCGGATGAAGTCATGATGATATTGCAAGGTATCATCCATCTTCTGAACAAACGCGGCAGCCTTTTCAGCGTAGGCTGGCACATGCTGAATAACATCCTTGGCCAAGTGGTAACGGTCAAGTTCGTTGAGTACCCGCATGTCAAATGGTGTGGTAATGTCACCTTCTTCACGATAGCCGTGAATCAGCACATTGCGATTCGGGCGAGTGAAGAAGATGTCGCGAATCAACCCTTCAAAGCCATGATAAGCGAAGAGGATCGGTTTGTCGGTGGTGAAGTAGCTGTTGAATTCAGCATCACTCAAACCGCGCGGATCGATTTCCGGACTGCGCAGCTTCAGCAGGTCAACCACGTTGATGAAGCGAATCTTCAAATCTGGGAAGGCGTCGTGCAGCAAGTTAATGGCAGCAAGACTTTCCATGTTTGGTTCGGTTCCGGCAGCGGCAATGACAACGTCTGGTTCGACGCCATCATCATTGGAAGCCCAATCAATCCGCTTCAAGCCGGAATTAGCCAAAACAGTGGCTTCATCAATGCTATAAAATTGTGGCCGCGGCTGCTTGGATGTGATGAGCACGTTCACGGTATTTTGTGAGCTGAACAACTTCGGAGAAATGGCCAGCAAGCTGTTGGCATCAGCTGGTAGATACTCGCGAATGTATTCAGCCTTCTTTTCAGCCATGTGTGTCAAAATACCTGGGTCCTGATGGGTGTAACCATTGTGATCCTGCTGGAAGGAAGTCGATGTTGAGACCACGTTCAGACTTGGATAAGCCTTATGCCATGGTTCTTCATGTGCCTTCCGAATCCACTTGAAGTGCTGAGTGAGCATGGAATCGACGACCCGGAGGAAAGCTTCGTAACTGGTGAATAAGCCATGACGGCCGGTCAACGTGTAGCCTTCGTTAAAGCCTTCCGCCTGATGTTCGGACAACTGCGAGTCAATAATCCGACCAGCCGGTGCCAAATATTGGTCAGCCGGTTCCTTGATTGGTTCCAGCCATTGACGGTTGGTCACTTCAAACAAGCTATACAACCGGTTACTCATGGTTTCGTCAGGGCCAAAGATCCGGAAATTATGCGGATTCAGCTTGATCAAATCACGCAGATAATCAGACCACACGATCATGTCTTGCTTAATCTGCTTGCCGTGTTCCTTGTTGTCCAGCGCATACTTGCGATAATCTGGCAATACCAACGGCTTCGGATCAATCCCACCGTTCGTAATTGGGTTAGCAGCCATCCGCTGCTCACCCTTTGGCGGCAATGCAGCCAATTCAGGGATCAACTTGCCGTTTTCATCGAACAGTTCCTCTGGATGGTAGGACTTCAGCCAGCCTGCCAAGGAATCAGCGTGTTCCATGTCTTCAGCGTCGACAGGAATCGGAATCTGGTGCGCACGGAAGGAACCTTCGATTGGTTCGCCATTCCAACTCTTCGGGCCTGTCCAGCCCTTTGGTGACCGGAAAATAATCACTGGCCAGTGTGGCATCGTGGTGTCGCCAGTCTCACGTGCATGTTTCTGAATGGCCTTAATGTCTTCAATTGCTTCATCCAAAACTTTAGCCATTTCCGGATTCAGCTTCTCTGGATCATCGCCTTCAACGAAGAATGGCTTCCAACCCATACCACTGAAGTATTTGTCTAGATCTTCATCTGACTTACGTGACAAGATAGTTGGGTTGGAAATCTTAAACCCGTTCATATGCACAATCGGTAAAATCGCGCCATCCGTGATTGGGTTAATGAACGTATTGCTGAACCATGATGCAGCCAATGGGCCGGTTTCAGTTTCACCATCACCCGTGACAACCGCCGCGATGACCTCAGGATTATCAAGAATCGCGCCGGTTGCGTGACTCAAAGCATAACCTAATTCGCCACCTTCATGGATGGAACCTGGCGTTTGTGCACTCGCATGTGAAGCAACGCCACCTGGCCATGAGAACTGCGTAAATAGGTTCTTCATGCCTTCTTTATCCTGCGACACACGCGGATAAATCTCCGAATACGAACCGTCTAGATAGGAATTGGAAACCATCACTTGGCCGCCATGACCCGGGCCTTCAATATAAAACATGTTCAAGTCATACTTATTGATCACCCGGTTCAAGTGGGTATAAATGAAGTTCTGCCCAGCAATCGTGCCCCAATGGCCGATCGGATGCGGCTTGACGTCTTCGCTCTTCAGCGGCCGTTCCAGCAGCGGGTTGTCCTTCAAATAAAGTTGACCAACTGAAATATAGTTGGCTGCCCGCCAATAAGCGGTCATCTTGTCAAAGTATTCCTTGGATGAGTAATCAACAGTCTTTACTTTTGTATCCATGCTCATACCTACTTTCGATTTTAATGACCTCAGTATAACACAGATTCCGAAAAAAGCACTTACTTTGACTTAAATTCACTTAAAATGCCTTAAATATTTTAAAAAATCGGTTTGTACCAGATTTTAGCGTGCACAACACCTACTGAGAAACTATTCTGAAAACGCTCGCTGCTAAACTGGACTCATCCTGAACATTACCGTGCTAGAATGAAGGTAATGATGAATGGTTCCTAATCAAGGCAAACTAAGGAGGTCACTTATGGGCAAACATCTTTTAAAAACGGTCATGGCCGTGACGCTGATTGGCGCCGCCGCTTACTGTCTCAAACGATTTAGTGATGAACTCGTCGTGTATGTTTCACCTGATGATGCACCGGCCAACAAAGATTCTTGGACTGACTTTTAGTTTGAACATTCGGAGATGTTTTGTCATTGTCACAGTTTGATTGGTGATTGCGACTCTTCGCTTTGATCGGAAGTGTTGGACTTGTAATCATTGGCCAATTGACAGCTGCTGGTATTATTGTTTTCCTGATGGAAGTGCCATCGGTATTGACCGCAGCTGCCTGCTATGTCACTAGAACGTCGACGCGTCTGGTTAGTTACCGGGCGTTTTTTTGTGCTGCAGCCTTGACCCTGACTGGTAAAATGGATTTATCAAGGAGATGTCAAGATGTCCACATCAGTAAAGCCTCAAAACCGCGGGCTTGTCATGGCGGCGGTTTTTATCGCCACATTCATGACTTCCGTTGAAGTTACCATTGTCACAACTGCTTTGCCAGCGATTATTAGTGACCTGCATGGATTGGCATATCAAAGTTGGATCATGAGTGCCTACTTGCTCACAACCGCTATTACCACACCGATTTATGGTAAATTAGCTGACACAATTGGCAGGCGCGGTATTTTTCAGTGGGGCGTGGTACTGTTCACGCTTGGTACCCTGTTAAGCGGGTTGGCACCGCATATCTTCTTGCTCATTTTGGCGCGGGCACTCCAAGGTATCGGTGCAGGCGCCGTGATGCCGCTGACATTTACCATTATTGCTGATTATTATGATTTTGCTCATCGGGCGAATGTCTTAGCCCTTAATAACACAGCTTGGGGACTTTCCGCCTTGGTCGGACCGCTAATTGGCGGTTTTCTGGTTGATCAATTGTCTTGGCATTGGGTCTTTTTCGTTAATGTGCCGCTTGGTATTCTCGTTTTTTTGCTTATTCAAATCGGTTATCGGGAACCTAGTCGTGAACACGGCGTTCTCACGATCGATTGGTTAGGAATTCTTTGGTTGGCGGTGACGCTGATTGCACTTCTACTTGGCATTCAGGCGCTTGATCGGCAACCGGTGCTCGCCGGTGTTTTGTTGGTGTTGGCACTTGTGGCTGGCTTGCTATTGTACCATCAAGAACAGAAAGCCCCCGATCCGCTCATCGCGCCGAAAATGTTTCATAACTTCACGTTCACAGTGCAAATTTTAACTGCCTTGTTACTTAGCGGTGTCTTGATTGGCTATCAAGTTTACTTCCCGATCTGGCTTCAGTCGTTGTATCATCTCGGCGCGACAACAGCTGGTTTAGTTGTGACATCGAGTTCTGTCCTTTGGCTCGCCTCTTCATTTTTGGTCGGTCCATTAATCAAACGCTTTGTGCCGCGAACCATGACACTTTGGCTCGTCGCCATTCTGACCTTAGCTTACTTATTGCTCACCATTGCTTCCCCGCATTTTCCGGTTTGGGCTTTTTATGTCATTGCCATGATTAACGGAACGGTGATGGGCATTGTGATCAGTATGAATACCGTTTTGAGCCAGCATCTTGTTGGCAAAGAATACGTTGGTTCCGCCACCAGCATCCTAACTCTTGGCCGTTCGCTCGGGCAAACTGTGATGACCGGTATCTATGGTGCCACTTTGACGCTCGTGATTCGCGCTAATTTGCACGGTACCACTTTTAAAGCTGTCAATGCCGCGATTAGTGCTAATGCTGCCGCCAAAAGCCACGATCCTCAGGTAGCTGCCACCATTCTCACTGGCTTACACGGTGTTTTCGTGATGGTGGTCATCGTGATGGTGCTTGTGTTTATCCTCAATTTGCGCGATCCTAATCGCCACGTCATTCAATAAACCGCCGTTAAATGATCAGCCGCATCCAACATTTGGGTGCGGTTTTTTCGTGCACGCAGATCAACCAGCTAGTCTCCAGACTGCGCATGATGACAAAAAAACATCGGTGATCGGCCACTGAACAGCCACGCACATGCAACACCACACGTCTGGTTACTCCTATTTTTTGACAATCTACAATCTGTAGGTTGCATTCTTCAAATCATCGGCGTATATTCGTCTAACGTAATATAGATAACTCAAGGAGGTCGCATGGCTATCAAGCATCGTATTTTGGATCGTGAAAAAGTGCTCGCCGCTGCCCGGGTGATGGTGACCCGTGATGGTATTCGTGAGCTCACCTTCCAGACACTGGCTAAGGAATTGAATATTCGTTCCCAGTCGCTATACAACTATTTTAGTAACTTGGATGCCGTGATTGAGGCGCTGGGTACTGAGTTCATGCACAACTTACATCAAGAACTCATCGAACAAGTCAGTGGCATTGCTGGCAAAGACGCCATTCGCACTTTTGCGCAAACCACGCATCGCTATTTCGAACAGCAACAATCATTGGATGAAATTATTTACTTTGTGCATCATTTTCCAGAAAGCAGTCCATTTGTTCAGGCAACCGGCGATGTGATCGGCTTATTAAAACGCTTGATCACCCATACCGAGTTCAAACACATGGCAAAAGAAAGTTTCGTCCAAAATTTTATCAGCAGCGTGCTCGGTTTTACCGTTCTGGAAGTCATGGGCTTTTTGCCAGATGGCCAACCTAGCCGCGATACGACTTTTGAATCCCTGCTGGATCTCTATCTCAGTGAAGTAAAGGAGTAACTCGACATGATCAAAGATGAATTTAAGTTCATCGGCAAAAACAAACTCATTTTGCTCTCAGTTCTCGTCATTACCTTAATCCCATTTCTCTACTGTATCTTCTTTTTGAAGTCAGTCTGGGATCCTTACGGCGATACCAAGAACTTGCCAGTAGCAGTGGTCAACCTTGACCAACCTGTCACCTATCAAGGTAAAAAGCTTGATGTTGGTGCGCAGACTTTGACCAAGCTCAAGAAAAATCATCAACTTGGCTGGCATTTCGTTTCTGAGGCAGAAGCTAAAAAGGGCATGAAAGCGGACAAATACTACACTGTCATTACGCTGCCAAAGGATTTTTCCAAAAATGCCGCCACCGTCTTAGACGAGCATCCTAAGAAAATGACGCTGAAGTACGAGACAAATGATTCACTCAACTATATTGGCCAAGTCATCTCCGGCATCGGCGTTGACAGTCTCAACTCCGAAATTCGTGCTAACGTGACCAACGCTTATGCCAGCGCAGTTTTTGATCAAATTAAGACTATCGGTAATGGCATGAAAACGGCAGCCGGCGCCGCTACCCAAATTGATGCTGGCCAAGTCAAACTTGACGATGGCATTGATCAGTACACCGTCGCCGTTTCGCAAGTAAATGACGGCGTGCAAACGATGAAGGTTAAAGTTGCACCGATGTCCTCACAAATACCTAAGCTCGCAAGCGGCGCTAATCAAGTCGCAGGTGGGTTGCAAACACTCAATGGCAGTACGACAAACCTAGCAAGTGGCGTTAATCAGCTTGCGGCGGGATCTGGCCAAGTTACGAGCGGTTTGGGAACCTTGCAATCGCAGACTGGAACGCTTAAATCTGGTGTAGGGCAGCTTGCAACCGGATCAAGTAAAGTGACTAATGGGCTGGGAACTTTGCAAACCAAAACAGGCCAACTCGTTGCTGGCACTAATCAGTTACAAACTGGTTCAAAGAAACTGACAGAGGGCATCAACAATTATACTCAACAAGTAACCTTCCTTTCTGATGGCATTTCTCAACTTGCTGGTCAGACGAGCAACTTACCAAAAGATACCAAGTCCTTGCAGAGTGGTTCAACTCAACTAAGCCAGTCTTTACAAAAAATGGGCCAAACTGTTAATGATCAAAATCAGAAAGCGGCCACAGAGTTGCCAGCCCTCGAAGAAAGTCTTGCAGCGTATAAGAGCCAATTAGAAGCCGAATCAAAGCAAAACCCGGAGTTAATCGCTGGTTTTGAAAAAATTCAGGCAAGCGTTAATGCTTTGATTGACCAAACTGAAACTAGCGGCACAGAAATGGCAACGACCTTTAATCAAGGCTTGATCCCTTATTCGACGCAACTAGCAGCTGGCGTCGATAAGCTTAACCAACAAGCGCCCATTCTGACGGAAAAAATTGGTGTTCTTCAAAATGGTTCAAAACAAATTACTGCCAGAAACGATCAATTAATTATTGGCGCAAATAAGCTAGACAATGGCATCAACCAAGCAGCAACACTAACACCCGCAATGGTTAGTGGCGTCAATCAGCTCTATACCGGTTCTAGCCAAGTTTCAGGAGGCCTTGGTAGCTTAAACAGCCAAGTTCCTGCTCTCACCAGTGGTATCAACCAACTCTACACAGGTTCCAGCCAAGTGTCCGGTGGTCTTGGTACCTTAAATGGCCAAGTTCCGACACTTACCAATGGTGTCGGTCAGCTAACCAATGGTGCCAGCCAAGTTGCTGGCGGTGTCAATCAATTAAACGCTAGTGTGCCGACACTGGTATCCGGTGTCAATCAACTCGCCGACGGAACCGGTCAAATCAATGACAAGAGCGACACACTCAAATCTGGTTCCAGTCAGCTTGAAGACGGCGACAAGAAGTTCGCTAAGACACTTACCAGCAGCGCCCGTAAAGTCAATGGCATTACGTTAACCGGTGATACGGCAAAGATGTTCGCTGCACCCACCAAGACAGCGCAAAAGCATTATTCTTATGTGCCAAACTACGGCCATGCACTTGCCCCATACGTTTTGAGTCTGGCACTTTACGTTGGCGCCTTGGTCTTCAACTTTGCCTATCCAATTCGCAAGGTTTCCAGAGCAGACGGGACGGCAACTCAGTGGTTCCTGAGCAAAGTAGCCATTGGCGGAGCTGTCGCCCTTGGCACCGCAGTTCTCGAAGCAACTCTGATGATGGCGACTGGTCTCAAGGTCGACAACATCGGCTTGTTCTATCTGACCGCGATCCTCTTCTCCTTTACGTCAATGTATCTGATTATGTTCCTCTCAATGGCATTCGATAATCCTGGTCGATTTGTGGCGATGGTGGGATTGATGCTGCAATTAGGTGGTGCCGGCGGGACATTCCCGATGGAGATCACCAATCAGTTCTACAACGCCATTCATCCATTCCTGCCAATGACCTACTCCATTATGAATTTCCGGAACGCGCTCACCGGCGGCATTGCCAATAGCACTGTCAACCTCGGCTTCATGGTATTGATCGCCTTCACGATCGGCTCGCTCATGTTGCTGTGGGGCACAATGATTCTCTTACAACGTCATCACTTAATGGGTATCTCACAACTCGACGACAATCAAAAGCTCCAAGCTGTCGAAAAATAAGCTTCAAGACGCAAAAAGATCACGACAATCGCCGTGATCTTTTTTCTTCAATGCTTGAACTTGGTCACTTTGTCAGCAATCGTCAAGCCAGTATCTTCAGGAAAATAGTTAATTTTCGCATACACCATTTGACTAGTACCGCCTGCCTTCGCTGTGACAATCGGAATTTCTTTCAAAATCGCCATCAGCTGATCATAATCGCCTTCCATTGTGGTTTCAAAAGCACTGACTTCATAATTAATTCCGGTTGATTTGATATAGGCGATCACCGCATCAACCACTGCCAAGACCTTTTGTTTCTCTGGATACATCGGTAACACTTGCACAGCAACGCTAGCATTCATTTTTAGGTCTCCCTTGTGACAAGACTTCCAAAACAACTCACGAGCAAAAAGCATTTATTTATGAGTCATCGCTGACGGATCGGCGGCGTGCCGCCACTTGCCGCTACCCGGATCATCATGGGGCGGCTCCACTTGAACCGCTTCCGGCGGCCATGCAGCCTCAGTCAAATCTGGTTGCAGTAAAAACCGGTCGTCATACGCATGCCGAACTTGCGTTTTACCATGTTCGTCAATCAAGGCATGCCATTCGCGAGCTTCGTCTAACGTGATTTGATCAAGTGCTGGCGCAAAATCAGCCTGCATTTTGGCATAGTTCGTATACGGTCCAAAACCGAGCCGGTTGAAAAGACGCATGGCATACGTATCAGCTACAAAAGTTTTTTTGCCAAAGGTGTACATTAGCATGACATCCGCCGTTTCATTGCCAATGCCATTTAGAGCCAGCAGAGTTTCACGTAACTCAGCTGCCGGTTTTTCTGCAATCTTCTCAAAACTACCGCCTTGGGCCACAAACCACGTCAATAGATCGTGAATCCGCTGCGCTTTTTGCCGATAAAAACCGGCTGGCCGCACCAACGTTTCCAGCTCTGATTGCGATAACGCCATCAAGCGATCAACCTGCATGTAAGGTTGCAAATTATGCACGGCTTGGGCAACATTCTTTGAACTGGTGCGCTGAATGAGAATCATCATCAGCCAATCTTCCAATGAATTCTGCTGCCACCAGTATTGTTTGCCATAATGACGGCTCAGATTATGCATAACGATTAAGCGTTTATCCATCTTTTCACCCCTATTCCCCTATTAATATCGCACATTCTTCTAAAAATAAAGTAAACTGGTCCTATCAGCAGTTTTTGCAAAACGCGGCGCAGTCCTGTTAGGAACCGAAATATAAGTCGTTTTAAGCGTGACAGTCAAGCGCTGACTATTGCGACCAAAAGCCCCTATCTGCAGGTTTTGGGACTGGAGCATGCGTTTTATAAGGAGGCAAACGTTATGACCATGATCGTGGTCTCAGATATTCACGGTCATCTGGAAACAATGGATCGAGTGCGGGCGATGCAAGCAAAGTATCCCCACACTTTGACCGTCTATTTGGGTGACTACATTGATGGCTATCCATACGGCGGGCGGGTGCTCACTCAAATTCGCGAGCAGGTGCAGGCGAGTCAGGCAATCGCGATCCGTGGCAATCATGATCAGATGCTGCTGGATTATCTCGCCGACAAAGATAATCCATGGTTCATCAATGGCGGCAAGGCTACCTTACGTCAAATGGTGCAAGATTACGCGCCAGCTAAAGCACGCAAAAGCAACCTACAACAAGCCGTGTTGACCTACATGTCACCGCTGATTCAATTCATCGCCGAGATGCCAACTGCTGTTGAGTTTGACAAGCTGCTGCTCATCCACGCCGGTCTAGACCTCTCGCTGGAAGACCCTTTAAAAGAAACGACGCCATTTAATCGAATGTGGGTCCGTGAGCCGTATATCTATAATATGGATGAAACCAAAAATCGGGAACATCCCATTTTTGCTCACAATCCGATCGCTAAAACAATTGTCACCGGTCACACGCCAACCGCCTTGATTTATGGCGACTATGAAAACAATGTCAAACCATCTCTACCACCAACTTCATTCAGTGACGGTTATCCTAAATGCCCGGTTAAAGTCATTCAATATCCAGAAGAATCACCACGTTACTTTATCGATGGCGGCAATCATATGACTTATAAAGAAAATTACGGCAATATCTGTGTTTTCGATGAAACAAAAGGCGTCATGATTGATTCGGATCAGGGGATTAACACGATCTAATTGCCTGTTTACCAATCTCGTTCATCATCATTTTATTGTCACCAACACAAAAAAATCAGCCATAACCGGCTGATTTTTTATATTGATGCTAACTAGCTTAGTCCACCAAGTTCTTCTTGTGCAAAGCACTGTAGACAAATGGGAAAGCGAAGATAACCAGTGCGGCAATCATGATCGGCCACTTGCCGACTTTCGCAATCAAGCCTAACAATACGCCGATCGTGTTAAAGTCGCTATCTGACCAGTATGTGGCAGTGTAACCTAAGCCGCCATACAAACTTGTAGCAACCAACGGCAGGAAACTCAGAATGATGCCGCCAAGGAACGGTCCAATCAAGGCACCTTTTCGGCCGCCTGTTGCATTACCGAAGATAGCGGCAATCCCGCCACAGAAGAAATGCATGACGATCCCGGAAATAACAATCGTTGTGCCAATGATGATCTGAACACCCATGGAAAGCAAACCGCCAAGCAAACTAATTAAGAAGCCGGCTAATAAGGCATTTGAGGTACCTTTGAACAGGATGGCGAAGGGATAACCAGGAACAGCACTCGGCACGATTTTCTCACTGAAGCCCTTGAAGGCTGTGGTGATTTCGGCCAGCAACATGTTGACCCCTTGAACCAGAACAATGATCCCAGCGGTGAATTGTGCGGCCTGAAGCAGCGCCCAAACATAAGGATTCAGATCCGTTAATTTACCGACATAAGCAGGGCCGGCAACTGCGGTGACAACAAAGAACAAAATGGTCATGACAATGGTGACTGAGACGTTACTATCTTGCAAAAAGGCTAATGATTTCGGGAAGTTGATGTCTTCAATCGATTTTGACTTTTTATTCTTGTTCACAAGTGACCCAATTTTTGCGGACATCCAATATTCCAACGTCCCAAAATGGGCAAAACTCATATCATCGCGGCCAGTAATAATTTTCATGGTTGGATGAGCAATGGCAGGGAAGACGCAGAGGATCACGCCTAAGGTCATAGAACCAAATACAATCGCTTCAACAGTGTTCAAGCCGCCGAGAATCATAACTGGTGTCAGGCAACAAGCCATGTAAAAGGCGTGATCGCTTGATAGGAAAATGTACTTAAACTTCGTGACCCGCGCCAACAAGATGTTCAACACGAGGCCAAAAACGAAGATAAACGTGGCGACAGTCCCATACTTGGCAACAGTAACGCCAATAGCAGCTTCGTTACTAGGAATCATCCCGTGCATATTGAAAGCTTTGGTAAACAGTTTGGCGAAGTTGTTCAAAGCGCCAACAATGATATTGGTACCGGCAAGCATGACAACGAATCCAATGAATGCCCGAACCGTGCCACCGATGACCTCAGTTAACGGTTTTCGTAGGGCCAGCAATCCAACTAGGACAACAATCCCGGCAATGATTGAAGGCTGGCTGAGCATATCGACCAGAAATTTCATGAAAAAGCCTCCTCATAAGTATTGGTGAGCGCGAGCCAGCGCGGGTGAGACCGGAGTGTAAGCGGCCTTGGACGTGATGGTCGCACTTTGACCCTTGCGACCAAGGTCCCTTACACGCAGGTTTCTGCGACTGCGAACGCGTTATCGTAGAAGCGCCTTTAGCAAGTGTCTCTAGCTAAAGCGCTCTCATTCAATTCTAGAAAACAGGCGGATTACAGCATTCCCTACAGAATAGCCATATCATCCGCCTGCTAAGCTCATTGATTAAGCTTTACCAGCCGATCCGAAGACACGCAGGCGACCACGGATTTCTTCTTCAACCATTTCAGTTTCCCAGATGCTGGCGTCAGAGATGAATAACTGCTTGTCGCTGTCATCTTGTTCAAGTTTCTTTTGAACCCCCAGCGCAACCCGGTGAACCATTTCAGAATAGTAGTTGATCTTGCAAATACCGTTATCAACAGACTTGCGATATTCTTCATCAGTCAAGCCTGACGCACCGTGAACAACCAATGGAAAGTCAACTAAGTCGGCAATTTCCTTTAATCGACTAAAGCTCAGATGCGGCTTCTGGGTATAGACGCCGTGAACGGTACCATAGGCAACTGCCAACATATCAATACCGGATTCTTCAATAAATTGCTTGGCTTCCTGTGGGTTCGTATATGTTTTATCAAGATCGGCATAATCAACTTTTTTATCACCACTGCCCTCGCGGTTCATTGGTCCAAGTTCAGCTTCAACTGAGATATCCAACGGCTTGCAAATCTTGACGATTTCCTTGGTTCGTGCCAAGTTATCAGCAAAGTCATCTTGGGAGGCATCCACCATGACAGAGGTGAAACCCAAACGGATGGCGCGAACGATATTGTCGAAGGTCTCACCATGATCAAAATGGACTGCCACTGGCACCGTCGCCTTACGAGCAATGTTCAACATCACTGGGGCAATGACATCAAGCGGGACATACTTATCATGCAATTCCGCAAACTGGATGATAACCGGTGACTTTTCTTTTTCAGCGGCACCAACAATCCCGCGAATCATTTCAATATCAGTCACATTGAATGAACCAACTGCGTAATGACCTGCCTTGGCCTTTTGAATCATTTCTTTGGTGTTAACTAAAACCATTTTTAATTTCCTCCTATAATTCGCGCAATTTTTTGCCAAATGCATACAATTCGCGATACTTCTTATACTGCTGGTTGTAAAACGCCACATTCTCCGGAATTGGCTTGAAAACCTTATCGATCGTGACTAACTTCTTCATCGCGGTTTCAAAAGAGTCGAATAGACCAACTGCAACCCCGGCCATGATGATGACACCCATCGTCCCGGATTCCTTCATGTGCACCCGACCAACTTCACGGTTGAACACATCTGCTTTGATTTGCAGCCAAGTATCGGATCGTGAACCGCCGCCAGTCGCGCGTAACTTGTTGACGTGCATCCCCCCAGCTTCCATGTTATTCAGGTTCATGCGCATTTCGAAGGACACACCTTCCATCAGGGCTCGATAAATGTCAGGTTTACGTGTGGCACCCGACAAGCCAAGAATCATGCCACGTGCATCTTCATCGAAGTACGGCACGGCGGCACCGGAAAAGTGCGGTAAAATCAATAACTTAGTTGGCTCTTTTGGAACATACTTATCGAAAATGTCATAAACACTAACGCCGGATAATTCAGCGGCCTGAACTTCCTCAAAGCCAAACGTATCGCGATACCACTTAAGCGACGTGCCGCCGTCATACATGTAAGCAATGGTGGTATATTTATCATCCAAATATGGAACAGTTGGATAATTCTTCTTGGCATTTTCCTCCAAGTAACTGGTATCAGTAAAAATCGGTGAAATGTTATCAACTGAGCCCATGCCATCGGTAGCGTCGCCTACTTCGATGGTGCCGGCCCCGATTGACACACAAATCTGGTCATGTGCGCCCGTCACTAGCTTCATATCAGCATTGACGCCAAGTTCCGAAGCCAGTTCCGGTTGGATGGTGCCCACTACGGTTCCCAATCGGTAGCAATCCGGCAGCAATTTACGCTCAATGCCTGCCGCAGCCAAAATGTCGGGATCCCAATCATTCGTTGAAACATTAAACGCCAACGAGCGATCAGCTAAGGTGTAATCAATGGCATCAACACCGCCGAGCTTATACAGGATGTACGCGCCATAAAGCAAAATGCGATGAATCCGTTGATAAACCTCTGGCCGATTCTTCTTGATCCACATAATTTTCGGAACCGCAAAGGTAACTGCTGGGTTCAAGCCGGTTTTGTTGCGAATCTCTTCTGCCGAGATTCGGGTCAACAGATCTTTTAACTCATCCTTGCCGCGACTGTCAGTTTGCAGCAAGGTGTTCATCAACGGCTGGCCTTGATCGTCAACTGCAACAAACGCTTCACCAAACGATGAGACACTGACAGCCAGAACATCTTCCTTCACGAATTTCTTCGATTCTTGAATAACTTCCTTTGTCGCTGACCAGACCACACTAGGATCCAGTTCATACTCGCCCTCTCTGGGAACCGTTGTTTCGTATTCCCGATAGGCCGCGGATAGGATATTACCTTGATTATCGGTGATTGTGCTTTTAACCCCGGTTGTCCCGAGATCCAATCCCATAAGTGCCACGTTGAGAACCTCCTTTAGTTTTCGTAAACCGCTTTCATCTCGTAGTATATGGGCCATGCAAAATTTTGACAACAGGTGGCGAGCATGTCGATAATTTTTCATTTATTTTCACATTTATGCTATAATTTTGCATGAAACGAATCAATAACAAAGGGAGCAACGCTTATGGTCTCATTTCAACGGCAGGAGCAGATCTTAAAATTACTCAATACCAAGCAATTTGCTCGTTATAGTGATCTAGCCAAGGTACTTTTTGTCAGTCCTGCCACCGTTCGCCGTGACACACTGGACATGGAAAATCGTGGTCTGGTCAAGCGGGTTCTTAACGGGGTCACCTTGAGTCAGGAACCGGAAGATGTGCCTTATGACTACTCCGTCACCTTGAATCTCGATGCCAAGCGGATGGTGGCTAGTCGGGCAGGTCGGCTCATCAAGAATGGCATGAGTTTGTTCATCGATTCGAGCACGACTGCCTTAGTGCTTATTCGCGAACTCAAGGATATCGATGAACTCTACATTGTCACCAACGGCATTCTTATTGCGCTGGAAGCCTCAAAACGGCCAGGTTGGCGGGTCAATCTTGTGGGCGGTGCAGTCAATAAAATGCTGGAAAACATCAGTGGCGACAAGGCCATTCGCGATATTGAAAATTATCAGGCAGAGCTGGCCATTTTTTCGTGTCGCGGTTTGATCGGTGCCGGTGCCACCGATGCCAACGATCTAGAGGCTAATATCAAACGGGCCTTTGCAGCCCATGCTGATGCCGTCATGTTGCTGGTCGATCACACGAAAGTCGGTAAGCATCAACTGTATATGAGTGCGCCGATGAATGCGCTCAACTACATTGCCACCGACAAAGTGATGCCAGAAGCAATCGTCAATGCGGCCCGTGCCAATCATGTTCAGATTTTTGATTGAACCGCTGCGATCAACACAGAAAAAACCATCTCCCCTTTTCTTGAGAGATGGTTTTTTGATTGCGAAAATCGTCAACGCTTAGCTCAACGCCATGACGTCACGGACGATCATCAGTTCTTCATTGGTTGGTACGAGCAATGTTTTCACAGTTGAATCTGGTGTGCTGAGGTCGGCTTCGACGCCGTGTGACTTGTAGTTGATGTCATTGTCGATCTTAGCGCCGAGGTAATCGAGTGAACGCATGATCTTGTCGCGAATCTCGTCACCGTTTTCGCCGATCCCGGCCGTGAAGACAAGCACATCCACGCCGTCCATCAAGGCTGCGTACGAACCCACGTACTTCACAACGCGGTTAACGAAAATATCCAATGCCAGTTTGGCGCGTGGCTTGGTATCTTCGTCAGCTTCCAGATCCCGCATGTCGTTGCTGATGCCGGAAATACCGAGCAGGCCGGAATCGTTGTTCAGGATATGAATCATTTGCCCCACATCAGGGACATCAAGTTTCTTCATGAGATAAGCCACAAGTGATGGGTCAATATCCCCGGATCGTGTCCCCATCGTCACCCCGGCTAACGGCGTAAAGCCCATGGAAGTATCAATAGACTGCCCGCCTTGGACTGCGGTAACACTGGAGCCTGAGCCTAAATGCATCACAATCATCCGTAAGTCTTCTAACGGCTTGTTAAGCATCTCAGCTGCCCGCGCGCTGACGTAACGCACACTTGTCCCGTGGGCGCCATATTTGCGAGCACCATATTTCTTGTAATAGTCATAGGGAATACTGTAGAGGAAGTTCTCAGGTTGCATGGTTTGATGGAACGCCGTATCAAACACTGCGACTTCTGTGGCCCATGGCATCATCTTTTTGAAAACATCAATGTAATCTGCTTCAACCGGATTATGCAAAGGCGCATAGTCACGCAGGTTTTGAATCTGCAACAAGGTAGCATCATCAACTACAACGGATTCGGCAAAAGTCTCCCCGCCGGCTACCACACGATGGCCCACACCAGTAATCTCATGCAGATGTTCAACCAACCCTAACGCCTTGATGTTACCCATCAAACTGGCGACGGCTTCTTGATAGTTAGCAATTGGCGTATCGCTTTCATATTTCTGCCCATCACCATACTTAATTTTAACTTTTGATTGCGGCTGTCCCAACCGATCAACCAAACCTTCTGCCAGCTGAACCTCAGCTGGCATATCAAAAAGCTTCCACTTCAGGGTTGAACTGCCTGCGTTGACTGCGAGAATTTTTGCCATTGTTTTTTTCCTCCTCTAAACGGGTAGTCGGATTGCCGCACACGTAATCGCACAGCATCATGACTTTTTCTTGGTTTTCGGCGAATCGGGGTCAGGGTGTTGCGCATGCCAGGCCTTGATCTGCTCTAGCCGTTCCTTGACCTTGGCTTCGCTGCCTTGAGTCGTGGGATGATAGTACGTTTTGCCGATAAGATTATCCGGCATGGTTTGCATGGTCGTTAGTTTATCTTTTGTGTTGTGAGCATATTGATAGTCCTTACCATAACCCAGATCCTGCATCAAATCCGTTACCCCATTTCGAATCTGAAGTGGAACTGGTTCGGCCAGCGTTTCGGTCGCATCTTTCTTTGCGCCTTCATACGCTGTGTAGAGTGCATTCGATTTCGGTGCAAGTGCCAAATAGGTGACTGCATGTGTGAGATGAACCGTGCACTCAGGCATCCCAATAAATTGACACGCCTGATAAACAGCAATTGTAATCTCCAATGCGCGTGAGTCGGCCATTCCGATATCTTCGCTCGCAAATCGAACTAGCCGCCGAGCGACATACAAGGGGTCTTCCCCTGCTTCCAGCATTCGAGCCAGCCAATAAATGGCCGCATCAACATCGGAATTGCGCATTGATTTGTGTAATGCTGATATTAGATTATAGTGCTCCTCACCATTCTTGTCATACAATAAGGCTTTCTTCGTCAACAACTGGGCCACATCTGCTTGGGTGACCGTTATCACGCCGCCTTTGGTTTCGGCGTTTGTCACCGCCATCTCCAAGGTGTTCAAAGCGATTCGAGCATCCCCGTTAGCAAAATCAGCAATCTGAGCTAAGAGCTTTTTGCCGATCTTAACCTTCTGCAGACCATAACCGCGCGGATCTTTTAACGCTCGCTGTAACAGGTCAACCAATTCAGCACTGGTCAAGCCGTGCAACACGAAAACCCGCGTCCGTGACAAGAGTGCCGCATTGACTTCAAACGAAGGATTCTCGGTTGTCGCACCAATCAGGATAATGCTGCCGCGTTCGACATATGGCAGAAAGGCATCCTGCTGCGCCTTGTTGAAACGATGAATTTCATCAACAAACACAATGGTTTTCTGACCCAGCTCGCGATTCTGTTCAGCCTCTTTCATCACCTGCTTGATTTCTTTAATCCCGCTGGTGACTGCTGAAAATGTCACAAACTGTGCCTTCGTTCGCCGAGCAATGATCCGCGCCAATGTTGTTTTACCGACACCAGGCGGACCCCAGAAAATCATGGAACTAATCTCGTCATGTTCGATAAGATTGCTGAGCACCTTATCCTTCCCTAGCAAATGCGTTTGGCCGACAAACTCATCAAGCGTCTGTGGCCGCATACGACTCGCCAAAGGTTGGAAGTTACCATTTTGAAATAGACTTTGATCCATATGCTCACCTCCGATCAACGTCCAGACTTAATATTAAGCGTTTTCAGGCCGCGGCGCAAACATTCAATTGTTCTATTATTGTGTTACCATCATGATAAGTAAATTAATAACCAAACAGCGCTGCTGAATCACGCGTTTTGGCCACAGTAGCAAAGCACTTTAATCAGGAGGAATCACACCATGACACAAATGCCTTCATCACTACAAGGATTTCCAAAAGGTGAATTCGCAGCTTTTTCAACTGCAAAAATGACCCACTTCTTACCTTACTCACAAGAAACCAGCGCTGACGACTTGAAAGGCTTCTTTGGCGCAAACTACCAATACCTCACCAAAACTCCGATTGGCCGTCTCAAAATTGACATCCCCAACACGGAGCAATTGATTGTACAATACGGTGAGATCATCGCTCGCTTCACCAATGGCAAATTCAAGATCATTGACAGCACCTACTTCCACAAAAACTTCAATGATCCGCTAGTAGATGAGGATGAAAAGGGTATCTATTAGCCAACGTTACGAGACCTTTACTTCATTAAAAAATGCAGCCGCGGCTGCATTTTTTTATACATTGAGTGGTGCTTATGCCTCATCGTCACGGAACTTGGTTGGCAGAGCAAAAATGACAATTTGGACGATGACAAGAAGTAAAGCAATTAGGCTTAACGGCACATTACCCGCATTTCGATCAAGAGCTGATAGAAATGCTGATACAACATTGAACGCAATCAACCACCATGGACTAACGCCGGCATCTTTGAATCGTCGCCAACCAACTGTCAATGCTGGCAAAGCTAACATTGACCATGCATAAATAATGGCAAAAATAATGAACCCAATGATGATCGCCCCAGTACCAAGTGAATTGACAAGATGGTCAACATTTTGGCTATTAAATCCGCTGACTGCCGCGCCACCAATAATAATTGACATAATTGAGAAGAGCATAAACAAAAAAGTAGGGATAATGATAATCACGCTAAACAGAATGCTCCACCAATATTGACTGCGACTGGACTCACCAGTAAAGTCACCACCGCGGATGAAGAAATCCTTAACCGCCGTGCCAAAACCAACACCAATCGAACCGCGCGTGTTAGGTTGAGCCGGAAACGGCACGACTTCCTGTTCTCTACTTGGAAGCAATAGAATGACCAAGTTAGCAATGCCGCCAATTAAAGGAAACAGAAGTGCTAACCACCAACTCATGCCGCTAACCGCTAGTAACGGGCCGATAAAACTAATGATAATAATACCCAGATACCACCACGGACTAACTTTGGCGTCACGATAACGGCGAATCGTTAAGCTCAATTGTGGATAGCCAAGATACCCAAAGATTGAAAATGCCAACGTTGTCAGCGTGAACATGATATTGCTGCCTAACGAATGACTATCCATGAGAGAAAATGGAATCGCAATGCCGAACAGAACACCAGCAGCCAACCCTAATAAAAATTGGGCAAGGAAAAGCCACCAATACTGTGGTCGTGAACTAACACCCTTAAAGTCACCGGCCCGAAAGAAAAAGTCCTTAATAGCCGGCCCAAAATCGTTTTCTCTTTTCATCGTGCCTCGCCTCCAAGTATTTGTTAAGGCGAGTATATCATTTGCGGTCATCTCACCAAAACTTTATAACCTTCATAAACTTAAGAATTTTATGCACTGGCTTCGGCATGCCACTGAACAGGTTGATCACACTGCTCTCATCATGCCTTTTTCACCGTGCGATCGGCTAGCCGCAAATCCAGCAGTTCTTCAATGACATTCTCCCAATCTTCTGGTCGCGGCGGTGACAGCCAGATGACTTTTGAAATGTCCGTATCATGATAAGCATTGACCAAATCCGTGATAATCAATTTAGTTTCTGGCCGGACTTCGTTGGTCACCTTGACGTTCAATGTTGAAAAGTACTTGATGTCGCGTTCAATAATGGTGTTGTACTCCTTGCCCAGCGTGAAATCAACACAGACATAAAGTGGCTCCAGCACCTTGTTCAAAGGCACATTGGCTGCCAAGGTCAACAGACAATGGTAAAACATAAACTTCGACTGATTCCTATCCAACTTAACCGACCGCGCCTGGACAAATTGCTGACAATAGTCAAAGAATTCGGGATACATTCTAAAGAAGTAACTGACTTCAATATGATCATCAAAGAATTCACTCCTAAACGGCAAGGCCAGCACATCAATCAAACACTTGTTGACAACGTATTCGATATTGGCCTTCTCAGACAATGTCAACTGTACATCAAAATTGGCTTCAAACCCTTGAATGAAAGCGCGGCCGTGCTGTTTGATTGTATCGGGAAAAACGATCTCCTCCGACGTAATAATGCCAATAATAGCAAGGAACGTCCCAAAATAATCGCACTCGCTGTCAATCGTCTGGTCGCTTGCGGTAAAATGCGCCTGATAAATCGCAATAACCCGTTTTCTGGTTTCCAGCGTGCGCTCGCGAATATTGCGCACCAAATCAACAATTTCCGGTGATGTGGCAATGACATGCCCTTGCTGGAATCTAACCAAACTGATCAAAAAATACGCTTTAGTCTCGATGAGCTGACTCATTGACGGCGTTGCTTCTGTCATCTTCAGCAACTGCAAAAGCTCATGCAGCGTACTGCGGACATTATCATCAAACCCGGTTTCATCAATATGCGCAACCACCATGATTTTGGTCAAAAGCAGTCTAATCGCCAATTCATCGCCAGTCAGCTTGCCATCATTACTCAGCACAATGCCCCAACTTTTGAGCGTATCCCGCAGGGCCGTATACCGTTTGTACATAAAGGCATAACTACCAAAGTGTTCCTCAGCAAATTCGGTCAGATTAAATGCTGGTGGTTCGTGCATCAGCGTCATCAAGATCTTAATTTGAAGTGACTGCTTTAGATAATGTTCCAAAAAAACCGATGCATTCGTATTGTGATATTCATGCAAGATAACGGTAGTGTTCGTCACTTCGATCGCAAAAAAATCACTCAAGTCGAATGCTGCAATATCTTCAGCAATCTCTTTGGTCTGGCGTTTAAAAAGATAATATGAAATCTGCAATTTATCTTGCAACTCGCTGTTCTTCAATTTGCGATTCGGATGCTGATCAAGATAATACAGTAACTGAAGTTTCTTTTGATCGTTCTTTTCCATCAGTTCAAGTAATTTCACAAAATCCACCTTGTTTTTGAGATCGTACCTGTACGTGCCAGCAATGTTTTCCCAGCAAAACGGTAAGCAATATTGGCCAAATATGCTTGTTGTTGCGTTGTTTTCCCACTTTGTTTGTACCTGTCCACATCAAAAATTCGCACACTTTGGTCATCGGCAGTAAACATGTCCGATAACCAAATGTGCAAATTTTGTTGGGCTGCTTTTTCTTCCGCTTCAGTGTCCTTCACGAATTCTCATATTCCTTCTTAGTCAATCTAGTGTCACGACAATGTTGGTGCATCCCATGCGGACCTAGGTTCGACACAAGATACCGTTTCAAGATGACTGTTCCAATTCGCCAACGTCTCAATGTTGCCATTGATTCATTCGCAGCCCTGTCCATTAGTTTTATCGACTAATTTAATCACTGAATACTTACGAATATTGTACCATTATTCTTATTCATCCTTGATCAGGACGCTTGCTCCTTCTTCTTTCGTTTGAAAACAATGACGAGTAGAAGCGCCACAATCATGATCAGTACAGCGACAACAGTAATGAGTGCATACAATTGCCAGCTATTATCTTTTTTAATCGAGACATCTTTTTGATTCAGATTTTTGGCCACTTTATCGGTAATCGTGAATTGCTTTGTCAGCGTCCAGTGATCATGGTAATGCTGTTTGCCATCAGCTGTTTTACGAGTCATCCCGCCATCTGCCTGCTGATTGCCATACACCTCAAGATGAGCAACATACGTACCTGGCTTAAGCGTCTTGCCTTCTAACGCAATTGGAAAATCGAAGGTCGTGTCTGGCGCCATTTGCAAGCCTTCTTTAGCCACTTGATAGACAGATTTATCCGAACCTTTAGCCGTAATTTTGGCATCAACCGCCACTTTGTTGACGAACGTCGCGGCATCGTTTTCCATGGATGCCAAGATCACATTGCGGTAATTGATCTGACTCGGCTTAACATCATTCAATTTCACATGAGCCGCTACCTGATCAGTACTTTGTTGCATCAATAAGCCAATCACGTACGAGAAGCGATTGTTGATGGCAACCCCTTTACCTGCATCTTTTGCAGCTTGATCGCCTGGCTGATGTTCCTTCAAGGTAATGCCGCCTGCCATCACGCCATGGAGTGGTTTGCTTGGCATGGTCACATCAAGACTTAAAACCGTGCTGCCTTTAGCGGGAATCTTGACCTGAGCTGGCGTTTTGACATAATCCTTCATGTTAAAGGCAAGGCTTTTCGCTGGCTTGATGGCATTTTGACCGTATTCAACCACGCCGTTAATATTCGTCGTTGCACTGGCAATGCCAACATCCACAGCCACCTCTTTTTCTGTATCGTTTCGCAAGTCAACATGCAGGGCCTGCTTAGCACCCTGATCCATTTTGATGTCAAAATAGCTAACACCTTTATTGACCTGATTGTCCGGCATCTGGGCCTTGGCCGCAAAGTTCAATTCTGAGGCAAAAACATGGGCTGCAGGGGTCATCAACATGGCAACAAACGCTGCTATACAGAAAATTGTTTTTTTCACAAAGGATCTCCTTGTCTTTTAAGATGTGATCGGTCATGTCTATTCAAGTTGGAACTAGATGCTAGAAAATGTATGTGCGCTAACGGAAACCAATTGCGTCCAACATTTTCGGAGAATCATGAGCTTACTTGTTATCTGGTGTATCCGTTAAAGTCCAGGTGAATGTTGTCGCATACTTTTCAGCGTATTTCGTCGTGGCGCCCGGGACGGTCAATTCAACGCTGCGTGCCGCATCATCGGCATCTTTGCCCCAGTTCAATAGGTGCGTGCCAGTACCTGACCCAGTTTTAGCGTTCATCACCGTTTGCTCTGCGCCTGGGACCAAGGTCATCTCGGCTGTACCATCAGGGTGTGCTGCGGTGGAGGCGGTGACCACATGCCCATTCTTAAGCCGAATTTGTGCACCAGTTAATTCTTTCCCGCTAACGGACGTGAGTTGGTCATTTTGCTTCACAACTAATTTCCAACCGGCTTCGGTGCCGCGATTATCGGTGACCTGAACAAAGTTGGGTCCCACTTTTTCCGTACCTGCAGCATCTTGATATTTTTGTGCTGCTGCAAAGTAAGTCTTGGTTTCAGAAGTGATTTCTTGCTTGCCAAAATTGAAGCTGGAAGCAAAATCAATCGACAATGGGCCTTGTGTCCCTGGTTGAACAACCTTCTTCGGATCCTCCGCATCAATTGGGGTGGCCGTTTTAGTTGGATCAAGCGGATCGACTGGTTTTGTCACTTTTTCTGTTGGCTTAAATTCGATTGAACCGTTCGTGCTGTACACACCACCATTAGTTTGGGCAGCGAGTACGGTCGTGGCATTGACGGCCATGGTACCCATGGCTGCAGCGGCTGCTAATAAAACAAATTTTTTCATCATAACACTCCATTTTTTAGTTTTCATCGTGCATCTTTGTCAGGTGCCAGCAATCTTTGTTGTCAGTGATGACGCTATGCGAAGCTAATGATCTTTGTCAGTTTGCTGCTTTGGTGCTAAGTTCCCCCGAATCACTGTTCCACGTTGATCTTTAACTTTTTGGTGACGGTGTTGTGTTGGTTGGCGTTGATTCTAACGTCCAGGTCAATTCGGTGACATATTCCTTGGCCATCTTCGGCGAAGTTCCAGGAACCGCCAACTCAATTGACTTGGCCATCGTCTGTTCATCCCCGAATCGATAAATCCAAGTGCCCATGCCCTGATCTTTAGCAGCCGCAAGCGGTGCGACCTCAGCACTGCCTGGCACAAGCGTGATTTCCTTTTGACCAGTCGGCGCATACTGCTGATCAATTGTTGATGTCACATTTCCATTCAAGAACTTCAACTGAGCACCGGTTAATTCCTTAGTGTCATCATCTTTAACTGAAAATTGTTTTTCTTGCTTCACTTTCAATGTCCAACCTTCAAACGTCCCGCGCTTGTCGGTCACCTGAACAAAGTTAGGACGATCCACGGTCTTGCCGTCATCCTGTGAGAAAACTTGCGGCTTCGCATAGTACTTAGCATCATCAGCGCTAATCATTGCTTCGCCAAAAGTAAAACTGGAAGCATAGTCCAAGGATAGTGGTCCGGTGGTACCATTGGTTGCCGTGCCAGTTGGGTTGGTCGGATTAGTCGGCTTACCTGGCTTGGCGTCGCCTGGATCAAGCGGATTCTTTGCTGGTGTCCGGGTGACATCGGTTTTAAACATCACCTGACCGTCTGATACAACTTCAGTCGTTGCCCCAACCATTGAGGCTGGCATGCTGCTGAGACCAATCAGGGTTAACCCTGCCAGTGATGCCACTAGATAACTTTTTTTCATTTTTTAATTTTCCTCTTCCTTGTCTTTTCCATTTCGTTTGAGAATCAAAAGCAATGTGATAATGAGTATCGTCAACAAGCCAGCCATGCTGCAAAGCCAAGCTTGCGTTGTACCAAGCCGTGGCATGAAGCCAAATTGATCTGCATTCGTTGTTTGCGCATCAGACCTGTCTTTCGCGCCATCAGTTTGCCCTGTCCCTGCTTTTTTAGCCTGACTGTCAGTACTAGCGGATGACGGTGATTCGTAAAAGCCAACTTCAGCGCCTGAGGTATAGCCATCCCCTGCTTCGGCTGCATCAACCCGTGAAAACGGGTTGCAGGCGAAGCCCAATAAGAGGACAGTCAGTAAAATCATTTTTTTCATTTCATTCTGTCCTCCTTAATTAGCCGGCACATCTTGTAGCGACCATTCTACTTTTCCCGAGAAAGTGCCCAGTTTTTGTTTCTCAACTGGAATCGTCAACTTAAACCCACGGGCACTGCTGTCAATCGTTTGATTCCACTCACTGCTGACATCGCGTTGATCAACATCAGCTGTTTCTTCAACTAAGATGCTCTGGTCAGACAGAATCTGTTCCTGCCCTGTTTGACTGATATAACTCATGTTGCCAGTCACATCGATCTCACCATTTTTGAATGGTTGAATCACTTTCATCGATAGCCGAGACTGTTTTTTGGCAATCTTTCGACTGTCCTCAATTAACAATTTCCCACGAATCTGCGGTCGCACAACCTGAGTCTCACCGCTAATGAGCAAGGTGCCAAAATCAAAGTCAGGCACTTCCACCAGTTTTAATGCGCCCGACTGTTTGTCTTTCTCATCTGGCTTCGGTTGATCCGGCGGCTTCACATCTGGAGACGTTGCTTTAAATGGTGAGCCATTGCGGGTAAACCTCAAGGCTGTGCTCTTTTGAATGCGATTCGCCGCCGATTTGTCTAACTTGGTTGGCGTACGTTCAACTTTCTTGCCATTCAGTTGCCAATCGGAATCATCTGATTGGGTTTCTAACAACTGATTATCGGCATAAATGTCATAACCTTTTGTCTCGGCACTGAACGGGGCAAAAATCAGATTCGCGGACTTTCCTGCCGTTAAACCAGTGGGACTTTTAGTACCGTGATCACCAGACCCGAACGATAACTCGTCGGCATTGTCAATCTTGATCGTGCCATCTCCTGAGTGGAAGAAATCACCGCGAAGGTTTTTTAAGTCCGCCTTGGCGCCGGGTCCAAGATTGATGCTTGATGCTTTCGTAAATGGCGTGGCTTTGGTTGTTTGGATCAACAACTGCCCATTCTTTTGGACATCTACCACTAAATCGTCATGGTGATACATGAGGGCACCGTCATTTTTGTCCGTCAGGTAAGCATCCAGAACTGCATCTTCACCAATTGTGATGCGATTGTTGTGATGAGCGAGCCCATCGGTGTAAACCAGAGCATTACTGCTCACAACTTTCAGACGAGCGCGCTTCTTCAATTCCAAGTTCAGCGATCCGGCTGATGCCCAGAATGTTCCGAGCAACGGATTGTCCGCCATTTCAATCGTGGTATCCGAATCTTCTTCAAAAAGGTAATTCGTCGCTTCAGCAAATTCCTGAACTAACGCGCCTTTTTTCATCGTATAAAATGTATTCTTACCTTTGAAAACGATCTGGTTGCTTGGCTTGCGGATATGGAATGGTTGGGCGCCGCGATCAGAATAGTAATCAACATTTTCAACGATGATCTTGCTGTTTTCAGTGTGATTGTCGGCTGGTGCGATTCCATAGTAGTTATTGGCTGATTCAGCGACATTACGATCACCGATTTTCAAGTTCTTAAAGGTGATGCTAATGTTACTGGCGTTAAAGTAGATGCCGCGATGCCAGCTTTCGCCACTGTTGTACATGTACGTATACTTGTGATCACCATCGATCGTGACTGAGTTTTTCACGGGAATCGCTTCGCGGCCAATATTGATGTCAGCCGTTAATCGCACATAAGGAATCCCTTTCTCAATCGCTTCTTTTAACTCGGCGGTTGTTTTCACCGGGCATGGATGATCTTGATCAAACACTGGCGCTGCACCAGATCGCAACCGACTATCTTCAATTGATCTTTTTGATCTGGCCGCAGTTGGCGGTTCTGGTTTGGCCGCCGATACTGCGACACTAGCAGATGCAACAGCTTCTTTTGAAGAACTTGCCGACGATTCTTTGGCTTGCGTCGGTTTTTCGACACTGGCAGATGCTTTGGCACTTGATGCGGTCGCCTGTGTCGTTTTCTGCTGACTGGTACTAGGCTGAGATGTCTTACTTGAATCAAGGATACTTTCAGCGCCAGACACTAAACTGTCAGTCGCTGAGGTTGAAGACTCGCTTGGCATGAGCGATTTAGCAAGTTGCGTGCTCGCGCTTGAGACAAGCGGCTGTAACAACATCAACCCAGACAAAAGCCAAAAAAAAGCTGCTTCATTCGTATCACTCCCCCTTCTCAATGTTATTGATTATATAAGCGAGTTCTATATTCTGTCATTTTTTCTTTTTATTTGAATCATGAAAAAATAAAAAATGATTTGTGTAAATCCTCACATAATCACTTTTTGGCCACTTCTCAAATGACCATCAATAACCACTAAGGGCATCGTGTCTTGACAGATGGTCTGATATCTCAAAAATGAAATCAGCGTTTTTTAATAATCGCAGCGTCAACGGATTGTTCGCCATTAGGCTCAAAGCACGCATGTTGCGCAATCTATGGTAAGCTAACGTCATCACCATCACGGAGGCTATAACATGCAAAGTTTTGAGAAGTACCATCCAATCATGTCCGTGCATTACACCATGGACTGGTTGACGACATTTAAAATCAAGGATATTTTCCAGTTACGCGCCGATCGGCAAATTGCCGCAGAATCAGGCCGTGGATTCGATCAAAAAATCACCGACACGGCCCGCTACATCAATCGTTCCATGCGCCTCGTCATGAGTAACAACGCCTTGTTATACGGGATCAAGGATCGTGCCAATGGTGATTTTCTTGGCAGTTTCTGTATTTGGAACTTCAGTGAAAAGAAAACCGTTGCCCAAGTACGCTTCGAAACCTTGGCCGAGCATCAAGGTGAAGGCGTTATGAGTGAAGTCCTCAAACGGATGCTTGGCTTTGCCTTCTTTGAATTAGGTCTCAAACGGGTTTATGTCATTTTGCCAGCCACCAACGAACGAGCAGCGAAATTGTTAGCCGCCAACGTCTTCACACAGGTCGGTGATTATCACCACGACCGCACTTTACCGGATGGCACCAAAGTTCCACTGGCGCGCTTTGAATTGTCGGCTGATGCTGTTGCCGATAATGACGCCTTTCATTTTTAATCAGCGCACCATAACGCGCTCGCCATTGCAGAAACCTACAGGTGATGTCCTTGAAGCTAATTGACCAAGCCTGGGTCATTTGGCTTCAAGTCCCCTATGTTCCGACTTCCAAACACGCCTGCTCGCGCTCAAAAAAAGATCTTTGTACAGAACGCCACACGCGTCCGTACAAAGATCTTTTTCGTTGTTTTAATGCTCATTTGCTCAACATACTTGGCTGCCGACTGACACCCAGTCTTGGCACGCGCCTATCGTTAGACCATTGGCGCCGGAAACAAGGTCATCATCACGAGCAAATACCCCGCCAACGCCGGAATCGCAATTAAGGTGCCCATCAAGCGGCTAAAACCATGTGACGCACCAAGTAATCGCAAGCCTTCAACAATCGCATCCATGATGAAGAAAGCCCCGGCAATGGCCGCGAACAAAGCACCAGTCATGACACTCAATCGAAACATGACCACACTAGCCACAATTGCCATGACGGCTACCAAAATCTCCATCTTCATCAATCGTTTATACTCTGCAGGATTATCCAAGAAATTAAACATCGCTGGCACGCGCTCCTTTTGGTCTGACAAGTCTTCAATGTCGAGAGCATACCACGCCTGCCAGGACCATTAGCCTCAGAGCCAAGAATTTTGAAAAGACCTTAAGCACTTTAACGAAAACGCAACCCTTGTCTTTTCACAAGAGACGTGGTACCTTATACTTACTAAATGTAAGTATAAGGAGCACTGACCATGGCTAATCAACTCACTGGATTGCATCACTTGACCGCCATCACCTCAAGTTCACCAAGGATTTTTCATTTTATGAGCGGTATTTTGGGCCTGCATCTTATCAAGAAGACTGTCAATCAGGACGATGTGCGAACCTATCACCTGTATTTCACCGATGATATGGGCACTGCTGGGACAGACATCACCTTTTTCGACTTTCCGGGGATTCAAAAAGCTCAGCATGGTAATAATGAGATCGCGCGTACCAGCTTTCGCGTTCCGTCTGATGCCGCGCTGACCTATTGGACCGATCGCTTTGATACGTATCGGGTGCATCACGATGCGATTGACGACTTATTCGGCGTGAAGATCCTCCGCTTCCATGATTTTGACGGTCAACAGTATCAACTCATCAGTGACGAGCATAACCATGGTGTTCCAGCAGGCACGCCTTGGCGCCATTCAACCGTTGACCCGCAATTTGCGATCGGCGGCCTTGGCCCAGCGTACATCACCACCGACCACTACGACGAACTGGTCGGTGTCATGACCGATCTGCTTGGCTTCAAGCAAATCGCCAAAGACGGTCAATATACCTTGCTTGAACTCAATGACGGCGGCCACGGTGCGCAAGTCATTATCGACTATCAACGGTTGATTCCAGCCGCTTATCAAGGCTTCGGCGGCGTTCATCACCTTGCTTTCCGCACCGATGATCGCGACAGCCTCCAGCATTGGATCGAAAAAATCGGTGCTGCTGGTTTGAACTCGTCAGGCTTCGTTGATCGCTTCTACTTCGCCTCCGAATACTTCCGACCAATTCCAGACATTCTGTTTGAAATTGCGACAGATGGTCCAGGCTTTCTACTAGATGAAACCTACGAAGAAGCCGGTGTTCACCTCGAATTACCACCATTCTTGGAAGATCAGCGCGAGGCAATCGAACGGAATTTGGTGCCATTTAACACGGAACCGCAGACGGCGGGGAAGGCATAGTTATTTAGTCCGAGTGTTCTAGTTCGGTGGCTGAATTGACGGCTCAGTTTTTAAAAACCTTGGGGTCCACAATATCTTGTAAATAAGCCTTACCTGCTAAGATCCTGTCAGAACTTGAATAATTTCTGACAGGATCTTTTTTACTTCGCGTCAACCGTTGTGTATAAGCATATTGGTTTACTGTCATGAAGCTACTGCTTGCTGTCGCCAAAAACCGGGTTAATCAATGACATTTGATTTCTTCTGTTCTCGATAAGGAAGGAATGATTTGACAGCTCCAGAGTCAACCTAACTTGTAAGGACGCGTTAGATAAGAAATAGCTTTAGAGTGACCATGGTGAAAATGTCTTTTATTCTTAAGCTTAAAGTAAAAACAGAGACCATCATATGACGTGGGATAGAAAGCCAAAGAAAAGATGAGATAATTGATTTCACATCAATGCTGATAGTAAAATAGAGCAATTATCGGAACACCTTTGAAGTTTAATAGTTTTTATGAAGTGTTAACCAAAGAGCATAAGTCTTTCACCATAAATAAACACCCTGAAACTCTCGAACGGTTTTTTCGTGCAATGACGAGAAAGAAATTGTCAAAATGAAAAGCAAAAAATCAATTTTAAGTCAACTTCCTGAACTCATCGCAGATCCTACTACAACTGGATCTGAACTAGAAATCTTGAAACACGCTGAAACTCGACGACAAAAGGGTGATAACGAGGAAGGAATCGCCTTCGAAATTAGAACAGGACTGCAACCCTTAGCTATTGGACAAAAACTGTCTCCAAAGGTTGTAGATTTTCTCACTGAAATTGCGGCTCAGTACTTGGGGATGGGAAGTAGAGGAAACATCATATTCTGACTAAATATTGGTATGCCCCATTACAGAGTGTTTTTTTAAAGTAGTAACATATTCAGTCTTACTTGTTCTCGCTGCTAGAAAGAAGAAGTAAAAACCTGATCCGCTGGCGTTAAGTGGATTCCTCATTGCTTGTTAAAAATATAACATCATTGAAAAAGGAAACCTATCAAGATTTAGCATACTCAATCTTGATAAAGATCTTGAAGCAGCTTACTTAATTCGGTCTCATCAATCAATTGTTTAACTTTGTCTCCCATACCTGAGTCACGGCGATATGCCATCACAACCTTAACCGAGAGTTGATTTAAAGGTACTTTGATGATATTGCATCTTGTTGCATCGAAATGGCGATGTAAACAATATTGTGGTACAAAAGTACATCCTAGTCCATGATAGGCCAAATTTGCAGCTGTTTGAATGAAACGGACATTAAAAATGGTCTTTGGTCGAATTCTCTGTTCATCAAAGAAAACATCTAGTTGCCTCATAAAACCCGATCCTGAATCTAATGTAATGTAATCAACTTGACGAAACCGAGGTGCCTTAACTGGTAATGTCAGAATTTCTCGGCGTCCTGAAGTAAAAAGTGGCGAACTATCATTGACCAATAAATAGACTGGCAATTCGCAAATAGCATGATACATAATCTCATTCGAAAATATTGGCAATAGCCTTAACTGAGCATCAATTCGCCCAGTTAACAATAAATCTCCTAATTCACTGGAAATTCCTTCGGTAAATGCTATTTGACTTTCCGAATGAACTTGATGGTACCGATAGAGTAGTGGCGGTGCAACATTTGTTGACATCGACTGATTGATCCCAAGTCGTAAATGAGTCACATCTGCCATCTTTTCAAGATCGTGCATTAATTTATTGTACTGATTATTTAATTGTTCTAAGGCGCGAACATATTGGACTCCCATTGAGGTTAACGCGATCGGTCTCCTACTACGATCTAGCAAATGATATCCTAACTGGCGTTCGTTTTCGGTGACAAATCGACTAAGATACGGTTGTGAGATATATAATCGCTTAGCCGCAGCCGTCACACTACCGGCAGAAATAATAGTACGCAAATAGGTCAAAAGTTGTGTTGTATCTTTCACCATGGCTACCCCCCAAAAAAGCGCTATACCCTACAAGTTATACTAGTGGAATTGAATAAGTATTTCAATTATTTTGTGAAATATTATACAGTTCACTTGTAAACAGAAATGGAGGGGTGTTCATGATATCAATGGGATTTGATCGTTATGGTCTAGATAAGAGACAACCAATTGTTGGCTTTATTGTGCTTATATTAACAATTGTTTGGGCAATTACATTAAATCAAAAAGCGGGATCACTACCAATGGCTCTGGTTGCTGGGTTAATGATTGGTTATACTCTGACTCGCTCACGATATGGTTTTGCTGGAGGTGTCAAGCGAATCTTTTATCGAGGAGAAGGAAGTCTAACAATTGCGTTGCTGGTTATGCTGGCAACAACCGCACTCATTAATTTTGGTATCCAATGGTTCGCAGCAAGTAATGGTGCTATACCAGCATGGGAAATTACCAGTGCCAAACAAGCTTTAATCCCTGGCACGCAAAATGTTCGAATTGGAAATATTTCAGTCATCATTGGTGCTTTCCTTTTCGGCATGGGTATGATTATGGCTGGCGGTTGTGCTTCTGGAACGCTATCCGACTTCGGTGAAGGCGAAGGCCACGCTTGGATTGCTTTTCCTTTTTTTGTTCTATTCGCTGCACCCGGCCAATATTTTGGATATATTCTTGATAATACAACTATTGGCAAAATCGGGGTTAATGTTTGGCTACCACAATACATTGGTTACTGGGGAGCACTTTTACTGACAATAGCGATTCTCTTTGTCCTTTACCTCATAACGAAATATTATGAAAATAAAAAAAAGGCAGCTGGAGCTTGGCTAAGTCCAAAGTCAGACTGGGCAGACTATGAAAAGCCAATACCACTTGATGAAAAACACCACTTCAAATGGTGGTCTTGGACAACTTACCATAAATTATTTATCGAACGATGGTCTTTTTTGACTGGTGGCATCGGCATTACCCTTGTCGCAAGTTTCATCATGATTACCACAAACAAAGCTTGGGGTGTTACAACTCCCTTCGTCACTCTTGATCAAAAAATTTTCCAATTATTTGGCATGCAGTTCCACTCGCCAGCTTTCGATGAAACAGCAAAAGCTATGAGCGGTCCACTACTTATGGATGGCGGAACAATTCGTAACATTGGCATTGTGTTGGGAGCATTAATTGCATTCTTAATGGCAGGTCGGTTTAAAGCCAATCTCAAAATGACTTGGGCAGACTTTAGCGGCTATGCATTCGGTGGTGCGTTCATGGGACTAGGCTCACGTATGGCGCGTGGTTGCAATATTGGAGCACTTTACTCTTCCATCACCAACTTTTCATTGCACGGATATATCTTTATGTTTTTCCTTGTTTTAGGGGCAGCCTTTGCAATCAAGCTATTCCAAGGAAAGCTTGATTTATGCCCTATGTACATGCCAAAGAAAGTCCTTAAGGAGGATATTACCTATGAGTAAAAAAATTATTGTTGTCGGTGGTGTTGCAGGTGGTGCTTCAGTAGCTGCACGAGCCCGAAGACTAGATGAATCAGCAAAAATTATCATGTATGAAAAAGGCCCAAATGTATCCTTTTCCAATTGTGCATTACCATATCACCTATCAGGTATGATTCCAAATGCCGATGACATTGTGCTAATGGACCCTGTTCAGTTCAAGCGTCAATATAATATTGATGCCATTGTTAACCACGAAGTTATCTCAATTGATGCTGTAAATCGGGCTGTGACAATTAAGAATATGCAAACCGGTGAAACTGCAATCGATCACTATGATGATTTGTTTTTATCCCCAGGTGCAGTGCCAATTTTACCAAAATCAATTAAGGGTATTGATGGATCCAATGTTTTCACGATTCGTAATGTTGACGACATAAAAGCCTTAGGCGATGTTCTTAAAAAGTGCAGTATCTCCAACATCTCAGTTATCGGTGGTGGCTTTATCGGTGTGGAAACTGCCGAGAATTTAGTGAAGGGTGGTTATCACGTTAACTTAGTTGAAGGCGCAGATCACATCTTGGCAACAATTGATCAAGATATGGCACAGGTGGTTCAAAAAACAATACTAGATAACAAGGTCAACCTAATTGTCCGCGATACATTGACTGCCATCGGAAAACACAGCATTACACTAGCTTCCGGACAGGAATTGCCCAGTGACATAGTTATCATGGCAATTGGTGTCAAGGCTGATACTACACTGGCACGAAAAAGTGGCATTAAACTTGGTAAAACAGGCAGTATTCAAGTTAACCAATCATTTCAAACCAATTTGCCACATGTTTATGCTGTGGGCGACGCAATTGAAGTTTACAGTCGCCTTCTACGCCGACCGACTCGACTAAATCTAGCTTTTCCTGCCCAGCTTCAAGCTCGTCAGGCTGTAGACCACGCTTATGGCCGGCAAATTCGTAATCGCGGTGTCATTGGATCACAATGTTTACCCGTCTTCAATACGAACGTTGCCTCCACCGGACTAACTGCACAACAATGCCAAGATGCAGAAATCGATTTTCGTTCCGCAATGGTAATTCCCAAAGATAAGGTAGCGCTTATTCCAGGTGCAAAACCACTATATATGAAACTAATTTTTGCTTATCCATCTGGTGAAATTTTAGGGGCACAAGCAATCGGAGAGAGCTCCGTAGATAAGCAAATCGATATTATTGCTACAGCAATTACCAACCACAATTATGTCGAAGATTTAGAAACATTAGAGTTGTGCTATCAACCAACTTTCAGTACAGCCAAGAATGCTGTCAATATGGCAGGACTAGTTGCCACTAACATCTTAAACGATGAGTTTAAACAGGTGATGGTCACAGATGTTAGGTCACTTGTTGAAGCTGGGGCCACCATCATCGATGTCCGTGAGCCTGATGAATACGCGGAAGGTCATATCATCGGGGCAAAGAACATTCCAATGAGCGTATTTCGAGACCATCTCAAGGAAATTCCCAAGGATCGTCCCGTTTACATTCATTGTCTGAGTGGACAGCGCAGTTACAACGTTGCCCGTGCGCTGGGTAATCGTGGATACCACAATATTTACAATATCGCGGGTTCTTTCTTAGACCTTTGTGAATTCGAATATTTCGAAGATCAAACTCAGAATCGTAGACCAATTGTTACAAATTACCGCTTTGACTTACTTTAGAAGAAAAGTTAGATGTCTAGGCTTAGACGGTCTAGATATTTTTGTTTATTGATCTTTGGGGGGTTGCATGATGACACCTAGAAAAAATTTATCTAGCCTCAGTGGACGTTCGCTCATAGTAGTAGGCATCTTGGGATTATGGTGGTGTATAACCAGCTCTCATCTTGTGTCAAGTGTTCTATTACCAGCCCCTACTGATGTATGGATAGCCATGTTAAATCTATTTAGATTTGGTTATAACGGTACTCCTTTTTGGCAGCATTATTTGCTCACACTGACACGAGTGGGAGTTGCCGTCAGTAGTGCCATTATTGTTGGCATTCCTTTGGGATTATTTAGTTCTTATAATACAACAATCGGTAGTTTAATCGATCCGATTATTCAGTTTCTCCGACCTATACCGCCATTGGCATATTATACACTATTAATCTTATGGCTAGGAATCGGTGAAGCGTCAAAAGTATTGCTGCTATTTTTATCGGCGCTGCCTCCAATTTATCTAGCTGCATACGATGCCGTGTCAGGGATTAATATTGAATATCGCAATAATGCCGCTTCACTAGGAGCCAATTATTGGCAAATTTTTCTTCGAGTCATTTTCCCTGCTTCATTACCTGCCATCATGACTGGTGTACGCTCTGCAGTTGGTATGGCGTATACGACTATTGTATCTGCAGAAATGATCGCTTCAACCAGCGGTATTGGTTGGATGGTAATTGACGCTTCTCACTATCTCAAAACTGATGTCATGATTGTAGATATTGTTGTCATGGGAATTACCGGTATGTTGTTAGACTGGTTTCTAAAGCAATTTAGTCATCACTTTATTCAATGGCAAGGAAGAGGGTAATCCATTGTTAACAAAATATTTTAAGCCCTTACAGGCGCTATTATTTCTGTGTTGTTGTCTTGTTCTCACAGGATGCTCTTCATCCAACACAAAGCCAACAACCATTAAGATTGGTGTCTTGAGGGTCCCTAATGACGTCGCTGTAGCACAAGAACGCAAAATGCTTCAAGCTAAATGTCGGCAGTATGGGATGAAGGTCCAGTTTATCACATTTGATTCTGGTGTAGATGCCAATAAAGCTCTGTTATCCAATTCTGTTCAGCTTGCGACTATGGGCCATACTAATGCTGTAGTTGCCATGGCTGCAAGGATTCCAGTCAAATTGGTCTGGATTAACGACATTATTGGTAGTAACGAGGCGTTGACCGTGCGTCGAAAAGCACATATTACTAATTGGGATAGTTTCAAAGGTAAAAGTATCGCAACACCTTTTGCCTCAACGTCTCACTATAGCCTAATGATGTTATTGAAACATCATCATTTGACCGGTAAAGTTCGAGTTTTAGATATGCAAACTCCCGAAATTGTTGCTGCATGGCAACGGGGTGACATTGATGGTGCATATACATGGGAGCCAAGCCTCTCAGCATTAACCGACGGCAAAGTTATGATCAACAGTCGTTCAATGGCGCAACGTGGGTATCTTACAGCCAATGTAACACTGGCCACGAATTCATTCATAAATGCGCATCCGAATATACTTCGAACAATTCTCTCTTGCCTCAATAAAGTTCATCTTCAATTTGAAAATGATCCACAAGAGTTATATCTCGATGCAGCAAAAAGTCTTAGTATGCCTACAAGTGTGATCAAAAAACAAATTGGAACTTCTCAATGGCTTAACACCCATCAACAAGAAGCCTTCATATCCCACACTTTTAGAACCCAGTTTTTTAACACTGCTCAATTCATGTGGCAACAGCAAACCTTGTCACGTCCAATTAGCCGGAAGGACTGTGCTCAATTTGTCACAGTTCGCTTTCTTAATTCTGGAGGTCAATGATGACACTACTTGACATAAATCATGTGGACTACTGTTACAACGAAGGAACGTCACCTACTATTCATAACATTAGTCTAACTGTCTGTCCGAATTCAACAACTGTCATTATAGGTCCTTCAGGCATTGGCAAGACCACATTATTAAACTTGATCGCCGGTTATCTAAAACCCAGTCAAGGAACTTTAACCATGAACGGCAAATCAATAACAGGGCCATCTTGGAAGCGCGGCGTTGTTTTTCAAACAATGGCTCTTTATCCTTGGTTAAATGTCCGTGATAACATTTTGTTTGGTCCAAAAATGCGTCATCAATCTTCAGACGATTTTACCATGCTATTAGAAAAAGCTGGATTAACTCATTATGTTAATCGCCCAATTTATACACTCTCAGGTGGTCTGAAACAACGCGTTGCCCTTGTTCGCGCGTTCATCAACCATCCTCCGTTACTCATGTTAGATGAATCGTTTGGAGCTCTAGATAACCATACACGGGCAGAGATGCATACACTATTGTTTGATCTCTGGCGTGCTACTCAAAATGCTATGATTATCATCACTCATGATATTGATGAGGCGCTTTTTCTTGGTCAACAAATTGTCGTTATTAATGGCCATCCTGGTACGATCAAAGCTGAGTATAAGAATTCTTTTTTCCAACAGCCTGTCAGCCAAGCCTATGCAGAGCCTACTTATTTGAAATTTCGAAATCGTTTGCTTAAAAATATCTGTTAAAATTACGTCACTTAGATTCCGCATGAAATAAAACGAATTTCTATTCAACTCAAAGAGGACCACGAGGGACAAGATGTGGCTCTAGTGGTCCTCTTTATATTTTGAAAATTTGTTGTTTTTTGGTTTCCAGCCTTGTTAAAAAAAGACAGCAGGACAACAAACTGCTAACTTTCGGAGTCAATTATCAGGTGTTTGCGTCACTTCATCAACCAGTATTTCGTTCCCATACTTATCAAGCGCTGGCACTTGATTACCATCCTTATCATAGATAATCGTAAATCCGCCTTTGCTCGACACCGTACTTGAATCTAAAGGTTCCTCTGCTTCGCTCTCACTAATCGCATTCTTTGTTGGTTGTTTTGATTCGGCCTGGGATGTTGATTCACGAGCGTCTTTATCACGTGAAGTTGTTGTATCCTTCTTTTCCTGCGAGGTTTGTATATTTGTTTGTTTCGACAGTGCTGGAATAGTAACAAGTATTCCCACGCAAAAAAATACCGTGAGAATGATGCCTACTGCAGTACCCTTCTTCATAGTAGAGTTCCTCCTTGTTTATATAAAAGCATAAATTTTTTATAGGGTTAGTATCCGACCCGGTCAATGAGCGGTTTTCTAATCAATAATATCTGTTCATCAATTCACTGGGCCTTTTTTACTACATTCATTTTCGTTCTATCAAGGCTTAATATACCCATACCCAGCCGCCTCAGCTTGTGCCAGTTTAACAACCCCGACCGGCACCACTGGTACGCCAGCCGGTAATTTTGTTTCGTCCAAGTGACGTTGCTGTAGGGAATTGTGGCAGGCAAAAAAGTGAGCCTGAGGATGCGCAGCGATGAAGGCGGCTACCTTTTGGTCAAAAAAGACGGTGATGCCATCACCATTCACCAGCACTTCGATGTCTGCATCTGGCTCCGCCGCCAGATAGTTGTCGAGATTGGACGCCAAGTGTGGCCAGCGTTCAGTTGTATCTAAATGAAAAATCGTTTTTAATGTCATCTTGTCTCACCTCAGCTTGAGGATACCACGAGTCGCCCATCAAAAAGAAGCTGAAACAGATTGCCACCCTGCGCGTTTGGTTACAGCGCAGTGGCAGTGTCTGTTTCAGCTTCTTTTAAAAGACAGCGGTTAGTTGTGTGTTACAGCGATGCCAGAATCACGAAGTTCAGAATGAACCCGATTGTGACAATTGCCAAAACTGGGTGGATTTCCTTAACCTTGCCGGTGATCAGCTTGATCAGGCAATAGAAAATGAAGCCTGCCGCGATCCCGTATGAGATGTTGTAGACAAAGCCCATGACGATGGATGCCATGAAGGCCGGAACGGCTTGGGAAAGATCTTCCCATTCGATTTCCTTGAAGGTGCTCATCATCATGATCCCGACCAAGATCAAGGCAGGTGCCAAAGCTTGGGTCGGTACAATGGCGATGAATGGTGCAAAGACTGAGCTGAGCAGGAACATGCCGGCAACGACAACCGAAGTCAGCCCAGTTCGGCCACCAGCACCGATGCCGGCAGCACTTTCAACATAGGTCGTGACGTTACTGGTACCGAAGATGGAGCCAACACCTGTCGCAATTGAATCTGCAAACAGGGCGCGATCCATTTTAGACGAGAAGCCTGAACCTTGTTCCAGAGCACGTTCGTCAGCATCCGAGAAAATCCCGGTGCGCCGGCCTGTGCCTATGAAGGTTCCCAATGTGTCGAAAATGTCGGAGAAACTGAAAGCAAAAATGGTCATGATTGACAGGGCAATTTTGTCTGGGCTGGTAAATAACGATCCCATCCCCTTAGCGGAAAAAGCGGCGCCAAAGGTTGTCTGCAATGATGCAAAAGTGCTGCTAAAGGAATTTGCAGCGCTCAGATGCAAGTTGGTCACGCCCATTGGAATCCCAATGATGGTCGTCAGCAGAATCCCGATCAGAATTGCGCCGGGAACTTTTTTGACGTTCAGAATAACCATGATGATCAAACCAATCAGGGCCAGCAAAGCACCTGCTTGGGTGAAGTTAACCAGTGCCGGCACAATGCCACCGTTGGAAACAACCGATTCAACCCCATGTTTGAGCGTCAGTGCGCCCGCCTTCAACGGTTGGCCGTTGATGGTGTTAATGCTGGAAGCTTCAGAAGTAAATTGTAAGAAGCCGGCGTTCTTGATCCCAATGTAAGCCACGAAGACCCCGATCCCACCGCCAATCGCATGCTGGATGGTTTCTGGAATCGCGACAATGATTAATTTCCGAATTTTGGTGACAGTGATTAAAATGTTGATCACGCCACAAATGAAGACCAGCGCCAAGGCTTCTTGCCAACTGAATCCCAGCGCGAAAACAACCGTATAAGTGAAGAAAGCATTGAGTCCCATGCCTGGTGCCAACGCGTACGGCACATTAGCGAAAAGACCCATGACCAGCGTTCCGACCGCACTGGCAATGATCGTTGCCAAGAAAACGGCCTGAGCCGGCATCCCCGTCTGTGATAGGACTTGGGGATTAACGAATAAAATATATGACATTGCAAAAAATGTGGTTAGACCTGCCATGACCTCGGTCATTGGCGTGGTCTTATTGTCTTTCAAATGAAAAAAGTTTTCCATGACACGCTCCCCTAAACTGTGAATATGAAAAGTGTACCCGAGACTGACGGCAGTTGCAATAGAAAATACGTTTATTTTTCTTTTTTTTATGATTAATGTTCGTGTTTTCCCTAATTTTAAACACGCTCGTCAGGCTTTTCGGAAAGCGGTATGATGAGACTACAACATTCATTTACAGAAAGAAGGTCATTTTTATGTGGCTCTGGATGCATCTTGTTTCATGGGCAGTTCTAATCATTGCAGCGGGGATCGCTCTTTTTAGCAAGACTCGCCAGTTTCTGTTATGGACGATGATCACCCGCGTTTGTTATCTTGTTTCCATTGTGAGCGGCATTGTCTTGATGCGCTTTGCTTTTGCGCGCAATCCGTTGTTGACGGTGGTTAAAATTCTAATCGCAATTGGCCTCATCGGCTTAATCGAGATCGCCTTCGCCGGCAAAAAGGACCATCGCCTGAGCAAACCGATTGTGTGGAGCACCCTTGCAGCGTTAGTATTGGTGACAGTCGCTGGATTTGCCTTAGCCCAATTCCGACCGTTCATCTAATCACAGAGCGTGAGCTGACACGGTTAGAAACCGGAGCATAAGCGGCCTCCAACATAAATGGCCGGGCTTTGGTCATTTATGTTGAAGGTCCTTATGTGCAGGTTTCTGTGCCTGCGAACGCGTTTAGAAAAACCGGGAACCAGTTTCGTTTAGAAAGAAACGGAGGTGACACCGTGTCACTTATCAGCACTTTACTTGTCGGCTTGCTCGGTTTATTGCATTTGACGATCATGGCTTTGGAAATGTTCGGCAAACCAGAAAGTCAGGCCGAAAACTTCAGCATGCCGCTTGCTTTTGTTAAACAACCCAATGCTCAAATTGCATTGAAAAATCAAGGCATCTATAACGGTGCTCTCGCTGTTGTCATGTTGCTCAGCCTAATACTGCTGCACGGCACTGATCAATTGATTACCTTGCGGCTGTTAACCGGCTTTGTCACCGTCGTGGGTCTATACGGCGGCGCGACCGTTAGCAAAAAGATCTACTTTGTGCAAGCAATTCCCGGTGCCCTTACCTGCCTGACCTTATTCTTTTAACTGATTCGTTAAGTCACTGTGCAATGTGCATCCTGAACGCTTCACTTAATGCGTTTTTCGGAATCATGAAAACCACGATCATGACAAAAGGCGTTCTCACAAACGAGAACGCCTTTTGCATGGGCTAAGGTTGGAACACGAGTCGAGCCGCACCGCGATCTTGCCAGTGATCATGCACCTGACTGAGTGGCAGGACAGTTGTCGGTGTCACAAACTTTCCGGCGGCTAAAGCCGTGAATAAAGCGGGCAATTCCCGTTGATAGTCAGCCAATGTCAGACTGCCTTGGCCACTGCCGACCAACGTTAATCCGGTACTGCGCAAAGCAGCGGCCGGCAAGGACAATGTTGGCCCAGCGGCACCACCAATCTCAATCCAAATCAACTTGGCAGCATGATCACGCCGCGCTTTTAGCAGTGTCATCATCACGGTTGCGCTGGGTGCGCCCCATAGAAAATCAAGCACAATGTCGGCTGGCGGTAAAGCCGCCAAGGCAGCAGTGTCACCAAGCTGCACTGTCGTATCAGCACCAAGATCGCTTAAGGCCGCCAACTTGTCACGATTTCGACCAACCCCCGCCACATGTGCAGCGCCCATTGTTTTAGCAATTTGAACAGCGGCAGTTCCGGCCGCCCCCGTTGCACCCAGAACAAGAACCCGCTTGCCAACAACCTGCCCAGCTTTGACGCGCAAGGCCATCCAGCCTGCCATTGCCGGATTCACACTCGCGGCAATTTGCGCAGGATCAGCATCTTCCGGCAGTGGAAACATTAGCTGTTGCTGCGTCACTGTTTGCTCAGCTAAAGCGCCGAATTTTGGATCGCGTGTTAGAAAATAAACCAGTTGCCCATCACTGGTGCGACCAACGCCATCGAGTCCGGGAATAAATGGGAGCTCAGGGGTTTGGGTATAATGGGACCCATCCGCCTGCGAACGAACACGTTGATTCACACTGCTGGCCAAAACTGTGATCAATACCTGCTTAGGCGCTGGCTTCGGTGCTGGAAAATCCCCATAAATGGGGGCTTGGTCTAAATGAGTTACAATTGCTGCTTTCAAAGGACCACCTAGTTTCTTGAAATTTAATTACCTGTAATATATTCTAGAGTGTAGCCCCACAATCTTCTGTTGTCAAAATATATTACCTGTAATTAAAAGGAGGCACTTATGGCCGCCGATTTCACCCAATTACAACAAGCCATTCGCTTGCTCAATGCCCATACTCGAGCTGCTGATGAGCAAGCGTGGCAAGTGCTTTTTGATCGTTGGCTGGCAACTTTACCCTCTGAAACTCGCCGGCAAATGCAAACAGTTCGGTTTAATCATGCCCAATTGACGTTACTCACAACGCTGGATCAAAGCAGTCGCAAACAACTGCGCAATCAGGATTTAACCGCTGCTGTTCCGTTCTCACAAGGCCTAGTCTCACGCTATGTTGCTCGCCTTGTTCAATTAAACTTGCTGACAAAATTATCCTTGCCCGACAATCGCAAGGCCTACATTGTTGCACTAACTCCGCTTGGTCAACAAGTCGCTGCCTTACATCAGCAAATGCATCATCACACAAATGCTCAACTCGCCTCTGTACTTCATACCCTTGATCCACAAGATGTTCAAACTACCATTCAGGTACTCACAAAACTGACGGCTCAGCCTTTACATCCCAAGTCTTAGTCCCACTCGCGATACGCTCGCCATAACGCGCTCGCCAGCGCTGAAACCTGCGTGTAAGGACCTTCGTCGCAATGACCAAAGAACGGTCATCACGCCCAAGGCCACTTACACTTCGGTTCCACCCGCGTTGGCTCACGCTCACTTTAAAGGAGGAATTTACGATGGTTCTCATTTCGATCCTGCTCGATCTTATCGCTCTTGGCGGGTACTTTCTGGTCACTGCCAGTACAACGCAACCGGTTTTTTGGTTGCTCACGATTGTTGAGAGCATCATTGTCGTTATTCTGGCAGGCTTTTTCTTCTCTTACCGTGGCAAACGCCGTTCACGCTTTTATGATCCTGACATAGGCGCCAGACCGTACACCATTCGTTTTTCAATCATTGCCGTCTCCTTGTTCGTCAATGGCGCTGCCTTGTTCGTTTATATCATGGCAATTCGTGGCAATTCGATTTTTTAAGCAATCAATCCCAATATTAAAAAACGTGCTCTGCCATTAACGTATTCGTCAATAGGCAGGGCACGTTTTGCTATTCAGTTGACTACTTTGCTGGACCAGTAACTTCCGTGCTGGTTTCGCCTTTGGTCAAGAAATCAACGAGATGTTGTAGTGAGAAGTAAACCATATTATGCACAGCCGTCTCGGTGTAGTAGGCAATGTGCGGGCTGAGGACAACATTTGGCATCCCCAACAGCTCATCCCACAACGGATCCTTGAAGCTACCGTGCTTGGCGAGATTCAACAAGTCCTCGGTTTCGTATTCATAGGTGTCAATCCCGACACCGGCCAACTTGCCAGACTTAAGATTGCTGAGCATGGCTTGCGTGTCAATCAGATTTGGCCGAGCCGTGTTGATCACAATCGCACCCGGTTTCATCAAATCAAATGCTGCTTCATTGATAATGTGGGTATTTTGTTCAATCCCAGGAACATGAAGATCAATGATATCACTTTGCTTAAAGAGGTCTTCAAGGCTGACATAGTCAAAATCTGGGTGATCGCCCTTCATTGGATAAGGATCGTAAGCAATCACTTTGGCGCCAAAGCCTTTGAACAGTTTGATAGCAACCTGCCCAATATGACCGGTGCCCATCACGCCAACGGTTTGTTGACCGAGTTCCTTACCGATGAAGGTGCCCGCTTTTTCATAATCGCCCGCCTGTAGTTGCGCCTGTACTTTACCCATATTACGTAGCAAGTACAAAGTATCGGTCAAAGCAAATTCAGCAATCGCTGCTGGCGAATAAGCCGGTACATTGCTCAAACGAATGCCGTATTGCTTCATGGCAGTCATATCAATGTTATCCGTACCCACATTCCGAATCGTCAGGAACTTGATACCATACGCGTGCATTTTTTCAAAAACGCCGGCTGCATATGGCGTTGTCTGCAATGAATTGATGCCATCAAACCCTTTAGCCCATTCAACGGTGTTTTCATCGAGAAATTCTGTATGGTATTCAAGTGTGTTGCCTGTATCCTTGGCCCATTGCTTGAAATATTGAATCTCGTCAACGCGTGCACCGTAAGCAATAATCTTCATGTGTTAAACTTCCTTTCCAATTTGTCCACTCACCAGTATACAAGATGCCTCTGTGAAAAAGCATCTTTAAAAAATGGGCCGCTGCCCTTGTTCAAGTGCCAACAAGTCGCGCTTCATTGGCAAACCGCCACGAAAGCCACCCAAACCACCATCTTTGCGCAGGACGCGATGACAAGGCACAGCGATCATAACGGGATTCTTCCCGACCGCAGAGCCGACTGCTTGGAAGGCATGCGGATGACCGACTGCGGCTGCCACCTGTGCGTACGTTCGGGTCTCTCCATAAGGAATCGTCTGCAGATACTGCCAAACGGCTTCTTGCAGCGGTGTCCCATGGTAAGTCACCGGTACTGTGATGGTTTGCGCCTTGCCAGTAAGATAATCATCAATGGCGTTTTGAAACGGCAACATCTCTTCTTGATTAAATTCAAGTGAACCGCTGACATAATCAGCCGCCTCGCTAAGCGGCGCATCCGGTGACCCGACGAAGGCCAGTTTCCCTTGATCGGCCACGATAAAATAGGCGTGATTGGGCATTGCTAACCGTGTGTATTGCATTCTTTGACTCCTTATCTGCGCTGTTTAGAGAAAGCGCGTTCACAACCATGGCAGAGGGTTTAAAAGCCTTCTTAATATTACACCATTTTTTAGCATCTTTATCGCCGATGAGCCCGGATTGTGCTAAACTGAGGTTTCTATCAAACTCGGATAATACGCGGAGGTACTATCACATGAAAATTGTCGTTTTAGCAGGCGGCCGGAGCACGGAGCGCAATGTGTCCATTTCTAGCGGCTACCGGATCACGAACGCCTTGCGGCAAAAAGGGCAGCAGGCCACCTTTATTGACCTGTTTCTTGGCTACGACCTCGAAGGGAAGACGGTCGAACAGGTTTTTGATGACGCCAACACCAGCAAGGATCTGAATATTTCAGATGCGATTCTGACTGATGAAGACATCAATAAGTTACGGCCAGATGGCAGCACCCAGCTATTTGGTCCCAATGTTATGGCGATCTGCAAAGCAGCGGACATTGTTTTCCTCGCTTTGCATGGTGGCGATGGCGAAAACGGTAAGGTTCAGGCTGTGTTTGACATCAACGGGGTCAAGTATACTGGCTCTGGCCCGCTGGCTTCAGGCATCACCATGAACAAGGTTTTCAGTAAGGAAGTCATGTTGTATCATGGCATTCAGACTTCAGGATTCAAGGAATTCAAGCGCGATCAAGGGCCAAAACAAACGGTCCCGTTTGATTTTCCAGTTGTTGTCAAGCCAACATCCGGCGGTTCCAGCGTTGGGACACATATTATTCATAATCAGGAAGAACTCGAAAGTGGTCTTGAAGATGTTTTCCGCTTCGACAACAGTGCCATTGTTGAAGAGTTCACCCCAGGTCGCGAATTCTCGTTAGGCGTTGTCAATGGCCACGCTTACTCGGCCATTGAAATCAAGGTGCGTTCTGGTTGGTATGATTTCAAGCATAAATTCCAAGCCGGCTACACCGACTTCATCACCCCGCCAAAGGATCTCGATGAAGATGTCCATCAGGCTATGAAAGATGTTGCCGTCCAAACGATGGATGTTCTGGGCCTGCAAAATTACGGCCGAATCGACTTCTTCGCCAACGAAAAAGGTGTTTGGGTCATTGAAGCCAACAACCTGCCGGGGATGACACCACTGTCACTGTTGCCGCAAGAAGCCGAAGCAGACGGTGTTGACTACGGCGATTTGGTGATGGATATTGTCAACGGCAAGCTCAAGCTCTACGCTGACGGCATGACCGAGGCTGGACTCTTAACGAAGTAAGCCACAACGGCCAAAATATATCTTCATTTTGCTCAAAGTAACCATAAAAAGTCGCTATCTGAAATCAACGTGATGCCGTTGACGATTCAGATAGCGACTTTTTCTTTGAGTACGAGCAGATTTCTGCAACTGGGAGCGCGTATCGCCTACAGTTCACACCCACCGTGGCGACTGCGGAAACTCAATTGTATCCCCGACTTTGACAGGTGCCGTGACGAGCAACCCGAGACACGGGACTTCGTCAGTATGGTGCGGATGTTGCCGCTTCTCAATCGCACAGACTTTACCTGTTGTCGTGCCATTAAGGCGGATCGGATCGCCCGGCTGAATGCGTTCAACCGGAGGCGCAATCGTGATCACTGTGCCACGCCCAGTAATCGTGGCAGTCGCTTGGATGGTATACATATCGCTTTCCCCCTGATACTGTGTCTTGTTAAAAATCGCACAGTTTAATTAACCAACACTTCCTGATAGGTCTTCTATTCGATCGTAACAGGTTGCCAGCCGGAAAAACAAGCAACCGGTTTACGGTTAGAACGACGATGGTGTCATCTTTTTGCCCGCTTGCGTTTCCTGCATGTTCAATAGATAATTAATGCATTGTATGAGAAAGCAGGGAGATCTTTATGATAAAACCGCAAGCATTACAGCCACATGATCAAGTTGCCATTGTCAGCCTCAGCGCCGGAACACTAGGTGAAAGCTTTGCAGCCCATCAGCTTCAACTTGGGACTGAGCGATTGAAAGCCATGAAGCTGGAACCGTGCTTTATGCCAAACGCCTTACGCGGCCAAGCCTATCTCAAAGCCCATCCAGAAGCACGCGCAGCAGATTTAAAAGCCGCTTTCCTTGACCCGAGCATCAAAGGTATCATCTGTGCCATCGGCGGCGATGATACTTACCGAATCATCCCTTACCTGCTAGATGATCCGGCTTTCACGCAAGCAGTCGCTGATCATCCCAAACTATTCACTGGTTTTTCCGACACGACCATTGACCATCTCATGTTTTATCAATTAAGCATGACTAGCTTTTATGGGCCTAATTTTTTAAATGATCTAGCTGAATTAGACACGCGCATGTTGCCGTACACCGCCGCCAGTTTTCAGCATTATTTCAAAAATCCGGCCACAACGGCGATTAGTTCCAGCCCGACTTGGTACGACGAACGCACGGACTTTTCAGAAAGTCAGTTAGGGGTACCGCGAAAATCACACAAAGAACAGCATGGCTACCTCGCGCTGCGGGATCAAGGCCGGGTCACTGGCACCTTACTTGGTGGCTGTCTCGATAGTCTCCACGACTTAATCTACCCGGTTCGCTATCAGGACGAACCAGAAGTGGCCAAAAAGTACCAGCTCTTCCCGCAAGACTGGACCAACAAGATCCTTTTCATTGAAACATCAGAAGACAAAATAACCCCCGCAACTTACCGCACCTATTTAGAACATCTTGATGAACATGGCGTTCTTGCACAAGTGAAGGCGATTCTCGTTGGCAAGCCCCAAAATGAAACTTACTTTGACGCTTACCAGCAGGTGCTGCTTGATATCACCCAACCATACAAGACGCCGATTCTGTACAACCTGAATTTTGGCCACGCCTATCCGCGAACCGTCCTGCCATACGGCCTGCAAACGACGGTCGATTTCGATCAGCGTCAAGTTACGGTAGATGAACCTTATTTTGCTGATAAGTTGTAAACTTCGTATCGACCACTTAAATGTTGCGTACAGGTACCGTAAATCCCGACCTTTTCTGTAAACTATGTGCTATTTTCAAAGAGCGAGAGCAGGAGCGCTGAGAAACTGAAGTGTCAGTGGCCTTGAAGTGAAAGGACCGCCTTTTTGGTCCTTTTGCTTCAAGGTCCTTACACGGAAGTTTCTGCGACTGCGAACGCGTCTAAGGAGGGAAAGGCTATGGACCAAACGCAAAAATTGAATGCTCCGATTCGCAAACATATTTTCTTGATCGTTGCTGGTGTACTGCTTTTATTGTTAGCTGCCGCTGCTGGTTTTGACTGGCAAATCTCGCAAACCATTGGTGATATGAACGACCCATTCGCCACTTTGTTCCAAGACGTTGGGCTGTGGACCGCACCGTTGATCATCATGCTCAGTTGCAACATTGTTTGTTATTATGCTATTCGTTCACAACAGCTGGCGTGGTATACCCGCACCTTAATGGTGATCGGTAGTGTCATCTACGCTGGTTGGGAACTTTGGGCCGGCTACCTCAAGTATGCCATGACCATGGTGATCACCTCGCTGAATGATATCAACGCTGGCAAACCAATGGGCATGGCTAACTCTGACGGCAGCAAGCTGACACTGCCGGGTGCCACCAGTATCATTTTGTTCCTCGTTCTCTACCTCGCCGTGTTCGTTGGCAGTCAGTACTGGCTCGCCCACAAAACCGATGAACAGCTTCATTACTTATTGAAAATGGCCGTTGTTGCCACCTTGGTCTGCCTGCTATCTGACCAAATCGTCAATGCCATGAAAACTTTCTGGGGCCGCTTCCGTCCTTATGAATTAAACGGCAATCCGACCCACTTCACAAGCTGGTTCCAGCCAAACGGCGCCAATGGTCACATGAGCTTCCCATCTGGTCATACCCAAACCGCCGCGACCTTGCTAACTTTGACATGGTTCGTCGATCGTGACAAGCCAAAACGCCAGCGGCTGGTCTTTTGGCTCACCTTCGCTTACGGCGCCGTCATGGCCTACACCCGCGTGCGCATCCTCGCCCATTTCACCGGTGATGTCACCATGAGTCTGATCCTCACATGGTCGCTCATTCTGATCCTAGCCGCGGTTGTACAACAACCATTAGTCGATTGGGAAGCCCTAACCGCCCGCTCGTCAGCGAAAAACTTAAACACAGAACCAATCTCCTGAAACGCAACTTACCAACACCGCTTATATCAAAATGCTAATTTATTTCGCCACAGCCGCTTGTGAAGATGGGCTGTGGTTTTTTGTTGTGGTATATGAGTAACAGTCCGTTCCCAAGCTGTTTATTGGAACCCGCGGCTTTCATTTTGTTAAAATTATATCAACAAAGTTAAAGTTGGGGGGCGGTTGGTCGTGACATTGAATCCAATTTTGTTGCTAGATGAGGACGATCAGGAGTTTGTCAGACAATTCGTTTTATCTTCCGGTTCACTCAAGAAGCTTTCTGAAAAGTACTCGGTCTCTTACCCAACCATCCGGCTGCGTTTGGATCGCGTCATTCGCAAGCTAAAAGCGGCCGAATTGGATCAGAAAAACAAGTTTCAGGTTAGCATCATGCAGATGGTCATTGACGACAAACTCGATTTAGCCTTGGCCCAAGAAATCATTCAAAAATACAAGGAGACTACCAATGATTGAAACACTGATCATCATCATCGTCATTTCTCTTCAAACCTTTTTTGGCTACATTGAAAATAAACTGCTAGGTGCCATTCTGCCAATCGCGGTTATTGTGGCAGACATCTACTTTTTAGCAAACGGTTTGCTTCAACTCTCTTTTAGAGATATTGCTATGCCCATTATTGGTCTTTTGACTTTGATTAGCCTGTGGGAAGGCGGACGGCAATCAAAATTAAGTAAGCAAAAGCGGGAGATGCAGAAAATGAAGGCTCAGGATAGTAAGCGTCAGGATTAATGCGCTTGTGTTTGCCTTGATACATTTATCTATGCTTCTGACAACCTTCTTAGCAGCCAAGAAGGTTGTTCTTGTCCGTCAGATCCGCCTTTCACCACCAACATTTGTACCAAATGAAGACAAAAAAATGGCGAGCCGCTTCGACCTTCTGAACGCTTACGCGCCGATCGTTACGAACTCACCGTGGTTTGGCACCGTCATGGAGTATAGCACGGAAGCTTGAGGTATGACAAGCAAAGAAATTGAAGCTGTTATCATTGTCTTTGCCGCCTCTTATTCGCTACATACCCAGCAGCTATCGCGATGACGATGCAAATGATCAGTACAATTTTCATGGCATTCTACCCCCTCTGGTTAGTATACCAGAACAAATTTCTTTGATCCTTACTTGGCGATCTGTCTGTGCTTAGCCTGATCTTTCTACTGTAAGCATCGTTCTCATCGCGGTTCAAGGTGTTGGTCTTCAAATGCTGCTGATAAACAAACATCAAGATCTTTTGTGAAGTCAACGTTCACGCTAGGGTAAGAGTTTTTATGTTTTTGAAGTCTTCATGTCTCTTTTTTTCACTTCTCGTCAAAAAGTATACTAGAATGAGAATGTTTAGCCGCAGAGCCTAATAAAGGCGTTTTCTAACATAGACGACTGTCGCTGATGATGAATCATTTTTTAGCATCTGTAAGAGCAATTGTTACCAACCATGAAAAAATTTTTAGGAGGAATTTGATGAATAATGATGTTAACGCCAAGTGGCCTAAGTTACCAGTAGCACTAAAGAAGATCGCAATCGATCCCACTTCTGATGACTATGAACTTATGTGTTCAAACTATTTTGTCACCGGTCGTCCAAAGCTAATCTTAAGGGCAACGACAGAGCGTGATGTCATTGCTAGCATTCAATACGTCAAAAAAATTAGAGAAAATGTTAGCCACAGTATTCCGTTTTCATTTCGTAGCGGCGGTCATGGCATTTCAATGGCTTCGGTGAATGATGGCGGTATCATTTTAGATATTTCACAGTTAAATAGCGTTACTGTCACTGACGCGGAACAGGGATTGGTTCAGGTTCAAGCAGGCGCAGTCTGGGGAGATGTTGCCGAGGCTTTACGTCCGTTTAATTTAATCATCTCAAGTGGTGATTTTGGTGATACAGGTGTTGGTGGACTCGCCACAGGTGGTGGCATTGGCTTACTCGTTCGTCGTCTAGGGTTGACAATCGATCATATTGTCAGCGCTAGACTAGTAACCGCTGATGGTGAGATCCGTGTGACTGGTCATCAAAAGTATCCTGATCTTTTTTGGGGTATTCGAGGTGGAAATTCACAGTTAGGAATGGTGACAGCGTTCACTTTTAAAGCAAGTAAGTTGGTTGAAGAGAAATCCGATATTTCGCTACCATTTAGTGTACAAACCATTGAATCCCAAACGAGCAATTTGACAAAGTTCATTCAGCAATGGCAAAGTTGGATAACTCACGCATCTAGTAAAATGAGCAGCAATCTCATGTTGACTGCCGAGAATAGAAATACTGTTCACATTAATGCTAGTAATTTTTGGGCAGGTTCTATAAATTCTGATGCGAAAGCCTTGTTTAAATCAGCTCTAAGCCTTTCTGAAGTGAATAAACATCAATTAGAGACAAAAAGCTATGCTGAATTGGTCAAGGCTCCTCATATCCCGCATTCTGGACAACAACCTGTTTTCGTAAAAAATATTTTACTGGATGCCATGAATCCTAATATTGGCGATATTATCAGCAAAATACTTGTTTCTCCAGGAATCATTGGTATCGAAATGAGAGCAATTGACGGCCCGCTAAATACCATTAATGCTGATGAAACTGCATGGCATGATCGAAAAGCTAAAGTATTCTTAGCTATGTGGTTGCAAAAGGACACAGAGCCTCATGCTAAGGAGGTTTTTGGCCCACTACAAGATTTAGGGACGGGTGTCTATAGTTCCTACTCAAGTGATCTATCGATAGAAGAAAGTCAACGTATTTGGCCGGAAGAAACAGGTCGCAAACTAAGAAAACTGATAACAAAGTATGATCCACAACATCTGTTTAACCAAGGACACTATTGGTAATACGTGTCCAATCTCGATGCCACCGAACGTTATTTCTGTGGTAAAATCACCGCTTAGCTGCCAAGTTGCATAGACAATACTCCTCAATAGTATTTTCAGTCATTACCCATGACTTTAAAGAGTCCTAGGCAATCTGTTTCGAATTCACTAAGGCGGTTAACAGGGAATTCATACTCACTGATCTTTAACATCAAGCGGCTTAATTGAGAAATAATTCCAGATGCTTTTACGTATTAACTTAAATCGTGTTGCGCATTTTGGGCGCGAATTAGTGTATTTAAGATGCTATATCCTTGACTCAAGGATATTGTACTTCGAAGATTATTCGCAATAAATTCGTTCTTGAAGGGGTATTCAGTCTGACTAATCAATTGTATTGCAGCTTGTTGATTGAAAATGGTTCTTTTATATTCAACTCTGCTATCGTCCAGCCACAACCATTGCGCGCCAAATTGGTTTGAGAATGGCATGCCTATGCTGCCTGCGTTGATAATCTTTTTATTAGGCAAGGACAATTCAAACTGTATATGAGTATGTCCACAAATAATATACGATTCTTGAACTCCTTTAAATAAAGCCTCTATGTAGGCTTTATTTTGTCGTGGAGAAAAAACAGTGGTGTTATCATTTTTTACAGCATGACAAAAGAAATAATTTCCAATACTAATACTGGGAAGTAAGTTTCTTAGGAAAGACACTTGCTTATAGCTCAATTGATTTGCTATCCAAGTCAATTGCTCGGTTGCCTTTCTAGATAGTCCAACTCTTTTTTTTGCATAAATATCAACGATATCTTGATCGTTGTTTCCCATAATTCCCACAGTTTTGAATGTGGTGGAAACGCGCTTTAATAACGACAACGTTTCCAAAGGCATAGGTCCAGCGATCAGATCACCCCCCAAAACAACTAAGTCTGGAGACAGTTTCTTTACCTGTTTTAAAACCTCTTTCAAAGCAGGATAATTTCCGTGAATATCATATAATGCTGCTATTTTCATTAATATGATTACCTTTCCTAACAAAGATTAAAAGCAGGGTCTCGTATTCCTAACTTTCAAAATCCGGGTGCGATACTAACAACAGCTATCAACAGGATCAACAGTCAGTCATTGGTTCGATAGCTTAAGTTATCATTCTAAAATATAAGCGCAATTGATTTAAAACTGATGATCACTTGCGACTAGTATTTGAAAAATCAACTTCGTTTGGTCAAACATACTCTGAATATCTGGTTCAGTTATTGGAGATGCCATCTGGCAAAGTGCAAGCGGCATGCCAATGAATGAAATTGTTGGCCATCCGTCTTGGTACAAGGGTTGGCCCTCTCCAAAATAGGCATTTTTTCGTGGCTTCAGGATTTGATATCTTCCACTAACATTGGTACCACTTAAACTCTTCAAAACCAAATCCCTGTTTTCTTTAGTCGAAGCATATACATACAAAGGATCATATAATTCAGTCGCAATAAGCTTGTTTTCCTTTTGGCTATCAACATAATCAAGGCCCCCTAAGTGTTCAACGGTTAGGCCTAAAGCCTTCTTCATTTCAAGATGCTGACTAGTTTCATACATGCTTAAATCACGCAGAAATCGCGAAGTGGCTTGCCTTCCTTCAATTCCGCTTTGTGGAATTTGAAAATGACCACTCACAAATCCAAACACAAGTGTATTTTTAAATTTAAGGTTGTCATGTTTAATGGCATGTAAGACAGTGAGCAATGCAATTGCCCCATTTTCTTCTATATCGTTTGGCCCATCCGTATGTGTATTTATAAGGATTTGTTTGTCCCGATTTTCCCCCGGAACAAGAACAGCAAATGATTTCGTTGTTACATTTGTCTCATATTGTCCCGTTAGTGTTAGTCTTACTGGTTCCTTTCTATCACGACATCGCTTCAAGGCTTCCAGCTGGGTTTGATATACCCAAACAGAAGGAATCCCCAGATAACTATTAGTAAAAGGTAGAACTTCGCGGTTAGCGAGATCCTCACTGATGTGTTCCCAAACCAGAATAACGCCGACTGCACCATTATCTTTGGCGGCTTGAATTTTACCTAAGGTCAATGTGGCTGCAACTAATGGGTGTCTTATGCTAAATCCAATGTGAGTATGCCGAGGGTACTTGGCAACCTGATGCATTAATAAAAGCTTAGGGATCGTAAAGTTTTTCACTTTAATAACGACCACTTTACCCTTCATCTTCACATCGTGTTTTGATTGAAAGAATCTAATTTCTCCTTTCACACCCATTTCTTTGGTGATTCCAGAATATGGAACTGGTCCTAAATTTGGTATCTTTTCTTTTGTTGAATCATTCTCAAGAGAACAGCTACTTTGAAGACATCTATTAATTTTAAAAGGAAATTCGATAGTGTTAAAACCAAGATTCTTAATTTCGTCTTGCAATAACTCAATAAATTTGGCGTGACTGTCAGTAGCTGTTAGCCGCGGACCGATAGCCTTTAACTTATTTTGCCAGAAAGCCATAACATTCATATCAAGTGTCATTTGACCGTCTCCTTATTCATCTAACTAAATTCAAAGTCTTTTTTAAACAACCAGTGAAACACTTATTATGTAATTAATGATATTCATCAATTATATCAACGACAATAGGGTACACCCTTACGTAAAGGTTGCAATTCTTAAAACCATAGGACACCAATGTTTTATACCGGAAGCTAAAAGAACGAATGTGGGTTCGTTTGCCCGACTTCTTCCAGCACTATTTCCCGGGTAATGACCCAGTCTCGAATAACGCGCCTCTTTATCCAGCCCGCTACCTTGCTGCCACCACCCACCTCTGCCAAAATAAGGCCAAGCGAGGTGATTATTATGAATTTTTCAAAGCAGCTTCATCAGATCCGCATGGCACACCAGATGACGCAGGCTAACTTAGCGGAACAGCTTCACGTTTCGCGCCATACTGTCTCCAACTGGGAAAATGACCGCAATTTGCCGGATCTAGAAATGGTGACGCGTATTGCCCGGATATTTGAGGTCTCTCTTGATACGTTGATTCTTGACGATCCAAAACTAAACGAAAAACTGATCCATGATAGCAAAATAAGTCGTCATCAGATGATCATGGCGGTCATGACGACTGCTGTTGCCATGATGTCAGGGATGGCAGCAACAACCTTATTTGGGTTCTTCCCACAATGGCTCGCACAGCTGATTTGGTGGCCTTATGTGGCAGTTCTGTTTCTTTTTGGTTATATGCTCAGTCCAAAATCGGTGGACATTTTTGCTGACTGGTCGGTTTTAAGTCGAAGTCTGATTGCTGGCGGCTTTTCTGTGCTCGGTTTGATCTTTCTACTGACAGGCATCGTCCTTATCATGGTTCAAGGTGTTGATCTTCAAGTGCTGTTGATAACGCTCAGTGGCTTCGTTACGATCCTCATGACTAAATCAGCATGGCCACGTCATCAACAGGCTCGCTAATTCTCGCAAAAGATCACCCACGATAGACCTTCTCCGTTGTCCATTCGCCGCCCATTTGACTAAGCGTGACGACCACTTCGTTTGTTGGCGTGTAATGCTGGCTCGCTTGTACTTTAGGAATGACGAGTGTTGCTGTGAATGTTTTGACGGGATCAATGAAACCCAGTTGCACATAGCCGCGATCTTTGAGATGGAATCGGTATCCAACTAAGGCAGCCACTTGACCGATATGAGTCGGGCCGGCATAACGATACACTAATCCACGAAACTTAAAATACGCCTCATGCGCATCTCGGCCCAAATACGTGACTGGTGCGGTGATTTGATGCCGTGTATACATTGGTAAGGTTGTTAAGCTTGGATAATCGTTCAATCCCTCATACGTTCTAATTTCATCTATCGGAATAGGTACGTACTTAAATAAAGCTGGCTTCTTAGTCCGAATCTGTGGGGTAATTTTCGTTGCCCATTGATTGAACTGGGCATTGGCGGTACTATCCGTCCGCGCCCAGCTAAACCCGGCCAGTCCAATACACACCAAAGCAAATGGCACGATAAGCCACCATTTCCAGTGCTCGTGAATATAAAACCCGACAATCTGCAAATGAATAATCACAATCAAAATCACAACAACCATCACAAAAAGCCATCCATTATTCCACTGCTCTGCTGTTTGCCATTGTTTGGCGGTAAAAATCTCGGCTACCATGGCGCACCTCCAACCTGTCACCACAGGAACGTGCTTCATTTAGACACAACTTTTGATTTGAATTGTACACGCGCCCTAACAGAATAAAAACCGTCTAGCTTAAAATACGATAGCTTAAAATCTAATATTCGAGGAAGGTTCATGATACAAAACCACGAAAAAAATCGCCCACGAAGGACGATTCTCTTTTCGTTACGCGACTATCCCAGCCTGAGCATTTGCTAAGGCCTACTTGTCGCGCCGATTAGCCACTTGATTCAAGCTAAACGTGATATGTTTCTTCCGGTGAATAATTTCTTCCTGGCGACCGTGAACCATTGGCCGCTTGTTCGGGTTGCCGAGGTAGCCACAGAGGCGCTTGACGACATCGCAAGTGGCTGGATCGTGGTTGCCGCATTCTGGGCATTGATAACCTTTGGCCGTTGCGGTGAACTCACCTTTGAACCCGCACTTGAAGCATTGATCGATTGGCGTGTTGGTGCCGAGATAGCCGATCTTGTCATACGCATAGTCCCAAACGGCTTCCAGTGCCTTTGGGTTCTGCTTCAGGTTCGGGTATTCACAATAATGGATGAAGCCACCGGCACTGTATTGCGGATAATCCTTTTCAAAATCAAGTTTCTCAAATGGAGTTGGTGATTTGCGCACATCGTAGTGGAAACTGTTAGTATAGTATTCCTTGTCCGTAATGTCCTTCACGATACCGAATTTCTTCGTATCAGCTCGGCAGAAGGTATCTGTTAGCGATTCACTTGGCGTACCATAAACCGAGAAGTGATAGCCATATTGTTTTTCCCAAGCCTTGCAGTGATCGTCCAGAGCCTTCACGATTGAAACTGAGAATGCCTTGGCATCGGGATTCTTTTCCCATGCAGAGCCGTAGAAAACGGTGCCGACTTCATATAAACCAATATACCCTAGTGAAACCGTTGCCCGGCCATTTTTGAAAAGATCGTCAATGCTGTCGGTGTCAGCCAGCTTGTGACCAAAGGCCCCATACTTGTAGAGGATCGGTGCGCTTTCTGGTGTTGCTTGTTTGGTGCGTTCAACCTTATAGAGCAGGCCTTCCTTACAGATGCGCATCCGTTCTTCAAAAATCTTCCAGAATTTCGCCTTGTCGCCATTGGCTTCCATTGCAATCCGCGGCAAGTTGACGGTGATAACACCAAGATTCATCCGCCCAGCGTTCACTTCTTTGCCGGTCTTCGGATCAGTCCAACCTTGCAGGAAGCTGCGGCAGCCCATTGGTGCTTTGAAGGAACCGGTCAATCGCTTGATGGTGTCATAGGAAACGACATCAGGATACATCCGTTTGGTGGCGCATTCGATCGCCAATTGTTTGATATCATAGTTTGGATCTTCTGGCTTCAGGTTCAAATCGCGCTTCAAAGTAAAGACCAATTTCGGGAAGATTGCTGTCCGCCGTTCTTTACCCAGGCCTAGAATTCGAATTTTCAGGATGTCTTTTTGGATCTCGCGTTCAATCCAACTGGTCCCTAAGCCAAAACCGACTGTGACAAATGGCGTCTGGCCTTGGGTGGAATAAAGGGTGTTCACCTGATATTCCAAGGTTTGCAAGGCATCATAAATATCCTTCTTAGTCTGCTTCACCGCCAGCGCTTCCAGCTTAGCCGGATCATCAATCACGCTGCCGAATTCACGCAAATGTTTTTGATAGTTTTTCTCGGCGAATGGCGCCAAGACCTGATCTGTCCGGTCACTGGAGCAGCCGCCGTATTGACTGGAGGCCACATTAGCGATGATCTGGGTCATCTGGGTCACAGCAACTTGAATCGAATGGGCCGGTTCAACTTCGGCATTGCCAATACTGAAGCCATGATTCAACATGTAGTCAAAATCAATCAGGCAGCAATTGGTTTCGGCCATAAACGGGGTGTAGTCAAGATCATGCCAGTGAATATCGCCGCGTAAATGCGCATTGGCAACAGCAGGTGGCAGCATTTTCAGACCGATTGCCTTGGCCACTGCGCCTGCAGTTAGATCCCGCTGGGTTGAAAAGACCCGGCTGTCCTTATTGGCATTTTCGTTAACAACGCTTTCGTCGCGATTCACTAGGCGCGAGACGTTATAATTAACATCTTGCTTCTGTTTGCGGGCTAAATCACGCTTCAAGCGATACTCAGTATACGCTTCAGCCCAGTTATATTTTTCCGCAGCGATCAAGGTCTGCTCAACCACTGTTTGGATCTCTGCGATTTCCACGTCATCGTGGTAGCGATCGCGAATCTTAGCCGTGACCGTATCCGTCAAGTGATCGATCGTCAGCACGTCACTCGGTGCCAGTTTTGCCACACTTTCTGCCGCCTTCGTGATTGCAGTGCTGATCTTGGATGCATCAAAATCAACAATGCGCCCGTCTCGTTTCTTGATTTGTGTATAAAATTCGATCATGGCTAATCCCCCATTACGTTAACTTGAAGTGCTTGTAACAATGTATCTAGTATACAAGACTCAGCAGGAAAAGTAACGGGTTATCCACTAAATTTTGTGGTTAATTATCGACTGCATACACTATATAGTGTGTTTTGCATTATTTGGTTGTTCACGATTCATCTTGACGATAACGACGGTAAGCCCGAGTGTTATAACGTTTGCGCATGTGAACACGACTTCTGCTTTTTCAAAAATCGTTTGATCATAGCCCAAAAATAACCGATATTTTTGTTGAAGTTTGAGTTTAATCAACAAAAATTCGGCTAATTTTTTAAAGCTTTTTTCGATCCAGCAGCTTGATCGCCGCGAAAAATAAAACAACGGCGGCAACGACAGCAATGACCATGGCCGGCATCAATTTCGTTAGCGCATCACTGTTGACAAGGATTTTCATATTGTCGCCAATGAGGGCAACCGGATTAGCATGTTGCCAACTTTTGACCATTTGTGCCAAATACAACAGTGCCATCACCACAATCGTCAGCAGCAAACCGCCATAATTATTCGTTGCTAGTGTGGAGCCAAACACGATCAGGCTGAGGAAGAATAAGCCAAAGACTAATAATGGTAAGAACGCGAGTACCACATGCGGGCTGCGCGTATCAGGAAAGTAGTACGCGGTGTAAGCCCACGTTACCAAAAAGGCGAGGCTGGTGATCCAGATCCAGAGCAACATCCCGACAATCGCTTTGCCAACAATGACCGTCCAGCGCGGCAAGCCTTTGGTGACCAAGTTAACGAGTGTGCCTTGTTGAATCTCCTGACTGACACAACCGCCAAGCATGAGGGCGAACACGTAAATGCCCATCTGGGTGATGTTCTTGTAATATTGGGTCCATGCATCCAGCGAAGTCGGCTTAGGGACCGCCACCTTAATGCCGCCAAGACCACCCTTTAACAGTTCCGGCATGAGTTTGGCGATCAGCGGACTCAAAATGCCGAAAATGAGGAAAACAACCGTCAAAATCAACAAGCGGTGAGTCCGCCAGCTTTCAAGCAGTTCTTTTTTGGTGAAAATAATGGCTGCGTTCATCGCGTCACCTCCATGAAGATCTGTTCCAAATTGGCTTCTTGCTGGGCAAGCGTGATCGGAATGAGTTTGGCTTCAAGCAACATGGTGAGGACGCGATCAGCAGCGGCAGCATAGGTACCGGTGTATGCTGCTTGAAGACTGTTTTTTTGTTGCTCAAGGTGCGTCAGCTGGCCCTGCTGCTGCAAGGTTGCCAACAAATGCGCGGCTTGTTGCGCTTGGGCAGTCGTCGCAAACGACAAGGCAATCTGGTTTTTAGCATACTGTTGCTTCAGATCGTCCAATGGCGCACTCACTTGTAGACGGCCATGATGTAGAATCCCGACATGGTCGCAAATCCGCTCCACATCACTCAGAATATGCGTTGAAAACAGAATCGTCGTCTGACCACGCAGACTAGCCAATAACTGTAAAAAATCCGTGCGACCCTGTGGATCAAGCGCGCTGGTCGGTTCATCACAAATCAAGAGTTTCGGGGTGTTGAGTAAGGCCTGCGCAATCCCCAAGCGCTGGCGCATCCCCCGCGAAAAGCCACTGATACGGTGCTTGGCATCTACCAAACCGACTTGGATCAACATGGCAGCCACCCGCGACTGCAATTCAGCGCCGCGCAAACCTGTCAGCTGACCGCATAATTTCAAGTATTCTGGTGCCGTCATGTACCCATAAAAAGCCGGCACATCAGGCAGATACCCTGTCTGCCGATTCGTCTCCGTTTCACCGAAATGCACAGGCTGACCAGCGACTTCAATGGCTCCGGCGCTGGCTTGATCCAAGCCTAGAATCAATTTCATAGTCGTGGTTTTCCCGGCACCATTTTCGCCAACAAAGCCATAAATCGACCCAGCCGGCACAGTCAGATTCAGATCTTGCAGCACTTGCTTGCTACCAAAATGCTTGCTGACATGTTGCAAAGTTAGGATGTTCAATTCTCATCCTCCCGTCCAAAGACAAAGTACACAATCGGACCAATGATCTGAATGAAAATCACGAGCAACAGCCACAATAGGCGATTGCCGAACCGATAATGCTGATGGCGCAGGATATGAATCACTGCAGCGATCATCAAGCCAAATTCTAAAATGATCAGTGGCACTAAAAATGGCCAGTAGTCTGCAAAGAGTTGCCAATTGGTATTCATTTTCTTTCCTCCAAAGGTTTGTTTTGATTTAAATTATTGAGATTCTGAATGCCCGTATATACGAGTTCTAGCGATGCCCGCTCACTTGCTTTAACTCAGCCAACAGCGGTTGCACTTCTGACAGTGTTCTGATCTTAGCCAATGCCGGGTTTTGCAAGACGAAATCAGCCAGAACCTGTTTGGCTTGACCGCTAACCCGCGGTGATTGACTACCTAGGTCCAGTTGTTCTAGCCATGGCTCAATGGCATCAAAGTAAGCATCGCCATGCAGCGTCAATGGCATTTTGGTTGCCGTCAAAACATGCGTGAACGCCTGCAAAAGGGCCACGGCTTCATCCGTTTTGTCCTGTTGCGCAAAGCCATTCAAGGCAGCTAGTTGGAAATTGAGCCAGACTGCCGGATTGAGTGTTGCCAGATCAAAAGCCTTGGCAATCGCTTGCCCGCGTTGATACGTCGCCGCCAGCCGGTTAGGATCATCCTTTAGCAAGGTCATGTAATTAGTCAGTTGACTCATGATGATGCTCAAGTCCTGCATCAAACCGCTTTGGCTGGTCGCAATGGCACGCTGCAAGTCGCCTTTTTGCTGAAAAGCACCGGCGATTAAACTGTCTGCAGGCAGTTGTTCTGGCACATATTCGCCCAGCAACGCTAACACATCATCGGGTCGTTGGAGCAACAGCAGACTATAGCCTTCCAGTTCGACCGCCTTGGCCGTTAACTGCGCCTCTTGGCTATTTTGCCGCACACGGACAAACAACAGGCGGGCCTCATTCACATATTCAGTAACTTTCGCGGTTTGTGACGTTCCCGGTAAAAGATCGTAATGATTCAAAATCAGCAGTCCCATTTGTAGCAAAAATGGATAGCAGGCATAATACCGCCGAATTAAGTTACGAATCGATTTCAGCACCGCCTTCCCCGTTTGGGTTTCAAAGGCTTGCTTCATTGACGTATAGATGCGACGAATTTCCGTGCTGCTCAGTTGCGCATCATAAGCCATCAGCTTGTCGATGCTAACGTCAAAATAAGCGGCCAGAATCGGCAACAACGTAATATCCGGATAGCTTTGCCCTGTCTCCCATTTTGAAACCGAGGCCTTGGAGACACCGACAAAATCTGCCAAAGCTTGCTGGGTGATGCCTTTTTGCTTCCGATTAGCGCTGATCACAGCACCGACATTAATTTCCATCTTGTTCCCTCTTTTCACTTATCATTGTAGCGGCTCAATATGGGTAAGTATATCGAGTGGTTGTTAACTTATCCATCGTTGAATCAACCATCAGTAAACTTGTAATCTATCATCCTTGTTTACTTTGACTAATTTTCGAATTTCGAATATATATAAAAAAGCCCAAGAAACATGGCTAATGGCCGCGCTTCTTGAGCTACTGAAGTACTTCAAATTTAAAAGTTACGAGCAAATGACCATAAAATGACTAATTGGATAAATGTGAAGGAGTAATTATACGCCATTGCCCATTGGCTTCGTTCAGTTGCGATGAGATAACCTGCAACATTTCCAACAATCACTAGAACAATAATAATCCAAATTAACTCTTTGGTTCTCTTATCAGTCTTGCCCTTGGAAGTCGCAATAATCCAGATAATAACGATCGCTGTGAACACAATTTGAACAATGTCCCAGATAGTCATTCTAGGTCAACCTCCTTACAGACTAGTCATGCCAAACCCCAATCACCCAGTTGTCGGCCCAACTGTTATGCAGATCAATATAGATCTTGTCACTTTGATGACTGTTGTTATAGCTCTCCACAGCGTTCGCTATATCGCGCCAATGATTAGCAATCACTGAGAATGGATCAATATATGGCAGATTAAACATTCCTACTCCATTCCCACCATTTCTTAGGAGATGCACAAACGTATTGACTTGTGCGTTTGACCGGAAAATCAACCGATTTCCCCACCAATATTGGCGTCTCTCCCAGTATTCAGCCGCTCTAGTTTCAATTTGAGGAATGTCAACCTCTTTTGTAGTGGCATTGATAGTTCCATCATTTTCACTAATAGCCTTATTTGTGATGGCGATGGCATTCTTTGCAGCTTGAACTTGATCTGGATTCGGATGAACACCGGTTGGAATGCTCAATACAAACTGATTGTCGATGACCTGCACGTATGGATCTAAAGATACAATTCCACTAGTGTCAGGAGTTGTAGGCGCGTCCGCCTGTTTATCCTGCCCAGAATTAAGCCAATCGGTAATTTGACTGGCCGTCCAATCGGATGTGTCAGTGTTTGGGTCGTTCTGATTCGCTGAAACAATAACACTAGATGATGCAATGGCCAAGGCTGAAGTTCCAATAAGAATAAACCCAATTAATGTGTTTTTCATTTTTGTTCTCTCCTGTCTAAGATAGACAAAAACAAATGGTTTATTAGAATGATACCGGCCGGTTATTCTAAAGCATCTAAGTGTGAATACGTTTTCAGTCCACCTTCACACATGTAATTTATACCCATATAGTTATCGTTGTCAACGATTTGCACTTGGCAATGGCCATCTGATTTCAAAGAGACACACAGGCATATTTCTAAAATTGTGTTAACCCATTTATCAGTTATTTATTTCTGAACGTTTCTAGTGTTTCTGCATCAATAGATAAAAAAATAGTCAGCAAGTTCTCCCACCCGAAAGTTGCTTCACAAATCTTGCCACCAATGGATTGTGCAATGACTCAGGCTGCCAAACGAGCGTCATGTGCGTCACCCACGGCTCATAATCAATCACGGCAAGGTGACTTTGCTGACTCGCCAAAGCGGCCATGGTTGCCGGGACTAACGCCACACCCATCCCCATCTGGGCCCAATGCAACGCCGTGCGCGCGTCATCACACAACACAGCAATTGTCGGTGTGATGCCATACTCGGCAAACGTGGTTTTGAATAGTGAACTAAACCGGCGATACACAATCAGCGGCTGCTGCTTGAGATCGGGAATGGTTAGCGTGGCTGGCAAGGGCTGCGACGCGGCAGCAACGGCGATCATGTGGTCACTGCTTAGGCGACATGAAGCTAGACCGTCATCATTAAATGGCGTTCGGACGATGGCCAAATCCAGAATGTTGCGGCGTAACTTGTCGAGGATGCCATAAGTGTTGTCCTCATAAAGCGCAAACTCGACCTGCGGATAGCGGCGATTAAAGGCCTGCAATTTTTGCTTCGGCAGGACATCACCGGCCGAAGAAGTCAGCCCCAGTGCCAGTGTGCCAATCTCACCTTCACCGCTACGCCGCGCTGCGTTCTCAGCTGCCGCAACCGTCTCAACGATCTGTTGTGCGTATGTCATAAACTGTTGGCCGCTACCAGTGAGTCGGACACCGCGCGACCCACGTTCAAACAGGCGTACACCCAGTTCATCTTCAAGTGCTTTCAATTGATAACTCAACGGCGGCTGCGCCATGTGCAATTGTTTCGCCGCCGCAGTCATCTGGCCAGCCTCTGCTACCGCTAAAAAATAGATAATTTGCTTGAGATTCATCGCGATTGATCCCTTCATTTTTAATCGTCAGCTTCGCAATCCTTCAGCTCCACTATACACAAATTGTATGGATAGTACCTCGAATATGTATTTTTTATATTGCTCACCACGCGTTACACTTGAGTCACAAGCGTGTGATGAAGCAGCTGATAAGTTGGTCAGTCATGTCGACGACGTCCAGGAACTGTTTCGCACCAACTAAAAATTTTGTCGTTAATGTTTTGATTCAGGATGGGATGATTGAATGCTTGCAGATACTCGCAGTTATCAAGATAAAAGTCAGGCAGCGGTGTTAAAGCAACTCAACACAACAACGGATGGTCTCACGAGTAATGAAGCCAAAAAGCGACTAGCTCAGTATGGTCCGAATGCGATTCCTGAGCAAAAGCGCAATAACTTGCTTGATTTCTTAAAGCGCTATTGGGGTCCAATGCCGTGGTTGTTGGAATTGGCGATTGTACTGACCTTGATTTTAGGCCATGACACTGAAAGCATCATCATCTTCGTATTGCTGACGATTAATGCGGTGATTGGCTTTGTCCAGTCGAACAATTCGCAAAAAGCGGTTGCCCTTTTAAAAAAGAAGCTGGAGATTATGGCCACTGTTCGCCGCGATCAGGCTTGGCAAGCACTCGCCGCTAGCCAAGTTGTGCCTGGCGATATCGTGCAACTGAAAATTGGCGCCATTGTCCCAGCTGATCTTGCGATTATCGCTGGCAATGTCACCGTCGATCAGTCCGCCCTGACCGGCGAATCGCTGCCAGCTACTGCTAGTGCTGGCGACCTGCTTTACTCTGGCAGCATTGTCAAAAGCGGCGAAGTTCAGGCCGTCGTCTTAAACACCGGCACAACGACTTACTTCGGTCAAACGGTGACGTTGGTGAAAACCGCCAAGCCAAAGTCAAAACAAGAAGAACTGATGCTTGCCATTGTCCGTTATATGCTCTATCTTGGCGTTGCCGCATCGGTCATTGTCGCCATTTACGGCCTTTACCTGCATGAAAGTCCGGTTTTTATTCTGTCCTTCGTGCTCATTTTCCTGATTGGCTCCGTGCCAGTCGCCTTGCCTGCTGTCCTAACCATTGTTCAGGCTGTCGGGGCAATGGCACTTTCCAAAAAAGGCATCATCGTCAGTCGCTTGACGAGTTTGGAAGACGCAGCTTCAATCGATATTTTCTGTTTTGATAAAACCGGCACCATCACCCAAAACAAATTGTCGATCATTGCTTGCCAACCGCTCACCGGCTATACTGCCGAGCAACTGTTGGATGCTGCAGGGTTAGCGGCGGATCAAGAGCATCCTGATGCGATTGACCAGGCGGTGCTCAACTATGCCGCCGAAATCAAGCATCCCCTCGATTTCTCTAAACGGCAGCAGTTCACGCCGTTCGATTTTGCCACCAAGCGCACCGAGGCGGTCATCACAACCACTGATCACCGGCAAATGCGGGTCATCAAAGGTGCTGTTCCGACGATTCTGGCGTTATACGCCAAGCAGCATCCTGCTGACACTGCGCCTGCCAGCGCTGCTATTCAACAACTAGCAACCGCCAACGCCAAAAAAGGTTATCGTTCCCTAGCTGTCGCAAGCGTCGTCGATTCGCAAATGGCGTTAGTCGGCGTTTTGGCAATCGCCGATCCGCCGCGAGCGGATTCAGCATCCATGCTTGCACGGCTAAAAAACTTAGGTATCAAGCCGATGATGATCACCGGTGACAGTGTACCGATTGCCCGTGATGTTGCCGAACAAGTTGGCATCGGTACCAAAATTCTACCAGCCAAAGCTTTGAAAACCGGCACCGCAGCCGATAAAATTCAATTGATTCATGAAAGTGACGGGTTTGCCAATGTTTTTCCAGATGACAAGTATCAAATCGTTAAGTTGTTACAAGAAGATGGCCATCTCGTGGGCATGACCGGTGACGGGGTAAACGATGCCCCTGCGCTGAAACAGGCAGAGTTAGGGACCGCCGTCAGCAGCGCCAGTGATGTTGCCAAGGCTTCAGCCAGCATCATTTTGACGCACCCGGGCTTGCATGACATCATCGCTGCTATCACGACCAGTCGCCAAACTTACCAGCGTATGCTGACTTGGGTCATCAACAAAATCACCAAAGTCATTGAGATCATTATCTTGTTTACACTCGGCTTCTTCTGGTTAAAAGTCAGCCTAGTGTCGCTGCTGGGGATGTCGCTGCTCGTGTTCGCCAATGACTTTGCGACCATGTCCATCGCTACCGATAATGTCCAGTCAACTGCCGGTCCTAATCAATGGCGACTCGGCCCGTTAACCGCGGCTTCCGGCGTTTTGGGCTTGTGGTTTGCCTTAGTCGACCTCGTGATCGTTTGGTTAGGGCTAAATCTGTTCCACCTCAGCTTGCCAGTCTTGCAAACCGCCGTTTTAATTAGTTTGGTCTTCAACTCCCAGTTCCGGCTGCTGATCGTCCGAGAACGGAGCCACTTTTGGACATCTTGGCCAAGCCGCACACTGCTAGCTGTCAATCTTTTCACAATTGTCATCTTTGCGCTGTTAGCCTTGACTGGCTGGCTCATGCCGGCCATCAGCTCACCGCTTTTAGTCACCATTCTGCTACTGACACTGGCAGCCACAATCGTGCTTGATTTCCTTAAAGTTGCTGTCTTTCGTTGGTTAAAGATTGCATGATAATGCGTGCTTTGTTTACCAAAAAACCACCGATCCGCTTCAAATTCGGACTGGTGGTTTTTGTGTGCTTTTAAAATAAGCAATGACTAATTTTCTTGTCCATGCTGCTTTTCTTCAATGTGTGCCTTCGTCAACGCGTAGATTTCCAAAACATGGTCATCCACCAAATGATAATAAATCTGTTTGCCGGAGCGATCCCCCACAACCAACCGCGCTTGTTTGAGCAGGCGCAGTTGGTGGGAAACCGCTGACTGACCGAGGTCGAGCATGGCGGCCAGATCGGTGACTGTAATTGGCCCCTTGGCAATAGCAAGAATAATCCGCATGCGGGTCGGGTCACTCATGGTTTTAAACACATCAAGCACATCCCGCAATTCGGCGTCACTAGGCACCGCGTTCTCATTCATGTCCGCATTACGAACATCATTAGTTGTCATAGCACTGCGCTCCTTAAGATACTTATGGCCCATTTTAACAGACTTTGGTATCGAAAGGCACTTTTCACTGAGGGCGGATGTCGGCAGTTTTCCCTTAAGCTCTCTGCGGAATTAACAAGCGTAGGCCATTTAAGATGACAATCAGCGTGCTGCCTTCGTGGAACATGACGCCCCAAGCAATGTTGGTGAGTTGCAAGACGTTTAAGACAACCAGCATGACAACAACAGCCATGGAGAGTAGCAGGTTCTCGATCACAATGCGATTCATTTTAGTTGAAACTTGATGGGCCAATGCTAGGCGTGAAAGGTCATTTTCGACTAGAACCACATCGGCGACATCAATGGCGACATCAGTTCCTGATCCCATCGCGATGCCAACCTCTGCATTGGCTAGGGCTGGTGCATCATTGACCCCGTCGCCGACCATGGCAACGGGCCGCATGGTGGTCTGCAGCTCACGGACCACGGCAACCTTTTGTTCGGGCATCACATTAGCGACCACTTGATCAATTCCCAGGTCGGCGGCCACGGCTTCACCGGTTTGTTGCGCATCCCCCGTGATCATCACCGGTTGAATGTCGTGCCGTTTAAGGTAATTAATGGCCGATTTAGCGCTGCTTTTTGCTTGATCCATCAAGGCGATCAGGCCAACAACCCTTTGATCGACCGCAACGAAAACAACGGTTTTGCCTTGCTTACTGAGTGTTGCGGCTCGCTTGCGAAATGCCGGATCAACTTGCTTGAATCGCTGCGGCTTACCAATAGTGTAAGTGTGTCCCTGATACTCAGCGGTCAAGCCTTTGCCAATTTCGTTATGCACATCCGTGATTGGTACATCACTTTTGGAATAATGGCTCACAATCGCATTCGCCAACGGATGATTACTTTGCATTTCCATTGCTGTAATAATCTGAGTCAAGGCGGCTTCATCCACATCCGACACAAATTCGCTGTCCGTCACCACTGGCACGCCTTCCGTCAACGTCCCGGTTTTATCAAACGCAATGGCTTTTAACTGGGTCAGATTAGCTAAATAGCTGCCACCTTTAAAAAGAACCCCTTGCCGCGCCAGACTTGAAATGCCTGACAATGTGGCCGGCACCGCGCTGGCGGCCAAGGCACACGGCGACACAGCCACTAAGAAGACGATCGTGCGATAGATGCTGGTTGCCCATGACCAATGAAGTAAAAATGGTCCCGCAAGTAAAACAATCGGCAATACAGCCAATACCGCCTTCACGTAAATCGGCTCAAAACGTTGAATCACGCTGGCTGTTTTGGTCGGGGAGTCTTGGGCTGACTGCACCATCTGGACAATTTTAGCAAAAACTGTTTCATCACTTGACTTGGTAACCCGCATATCAAAGGTTGACTTGCCGTTGATGGTCCCACCAAAAACCTCATCGCCGGTTTGCTTTTCACGGGGAATGCTTTCACCACTGATCGCAGCTTCATTGAGACTAGCAGTGCCGGCAATAATAACGCCATCCGTTGGTACCTGAGCGCCATTCAGAATCTGTAATTGATCACCGATGTTTAATGCTGTCACTGGTACAACTTCTAATGCACCGGTGTCGGTATAGCGCCGCGCTTCTTGAGGCGCCATAGCCAGCAGTGCCGTAATTTCTTTGCGACTCTTGTTTTCAACGTACTCCTCCAAAAAATGCGCGCCAGCAAAAATCAGAATTAGCATCGCGGCCTCTTCAAAACTGCCAATCGCAATGGCGCCAAGTGCAGCCAGTGCCATGAGGAGATGAATATTTGGCGAAAAACGGTGCCGTTTTCTAGTTGCTTGAATCGTTGCCATGATACCTTCTGCAATCACTTGATAACCCGCAACAATCGCGGCAAAAACCAACAACGCCGCGCGAGCTATCGGTTGGGTGATGAGTAAGCCGCCAATGAAGGTGATGACGCCAAGCATATAAAAAATAATGGCCTTGTTTTTTTTCATCTTTGATCCCGCCCTTACATTTAATGTTCATATGAGCATACGTTCATATATCATCTTCAATATACCGACTTTAAGGAACGGTGTCAATCATGAAAATACCTTGATTGCGACAATCTCCGGCCAGATGGGACTGGTAGAGCGGAGACGACGCTTCGAGCCTCCTCTGGCCGACACTTGCTCCGCCTTGGCACTGGGCTCTTTTAGAATCCAATGAATGATGTCCTAATTTGTCAAAAAAAGAGCCACCAGTGAATTTTCACCTAGCAGCTCTTAAAAAATCGCTATTGAATTATCAAATCGCGGTGCGTCTAGCGCGATACCTTATCCCAAACATTCTCAAGGACATTGGTTTGGTCACGGTCAGGGCCAACTGAGAATGTCAGCAGGTCAACACCAAGTAATTCTGTGATGCGTTCAACGTAACGCCGCGCATTTTCCGGAAGATCATCCAAAGTTTTGGCTTTGGTAATATCTTCTTGCCAACCTGGCAGTTCTTCATACACTGGCTTGCATTCACTGAGGAACTTGAGCGAAGCTGGGTAGTTTTCAACCCGTTCGCCATCGCGTTCGTAGGCAACACAGATTTTGACTTTGTCCAAACCGGTTAGCACATCAATTGAGTTGAGGCACAGATCCGTAATCCCGGCAACACGGCGAGAATGACGAACAACGACAGCATCGAACCAGCCAATCCGCCGAGGTCGGCCGGTCACAGTACCGAATTCGTGGCCAGCATTGCGAATGAAATCTCCGGTTTTATCGAGCAATTCCGTTGGGAACGGACCGTCGCCAACGCGGGAGGTATAAGCTTTCGCAACCCCAACAACCCGATCAATCTTGGAGGCACCAACGCCGGCACCAACCGTCACACCACCAGCAGGGTTCGATGACGTGACGAACGGATAGGTCCCTTGGTCAATATCCAGCATAATCCCTTGCGCGCCTTCAAACAAAACGTGTTCACCTTTGTCAATCGCGTCGTTCAACACAATTGAGGTGTCGCAAACATACTGTTTCAATTGTTGGCCATATTGATAATATTCTTCAAAAATATCATCAAAATTCATCGGCGTACTATCGTAAACTTTGACGAATTCTTCATTCTTAGCTTTCAAATTAGCTTTGAGGCGTTCTTCAAAGATTTCTTTGTCGAGCAAGTCAGCCATCCGAATGCCAACTCGAGCAGCCTTGTCCATATAGGCCGGGCCGATGCCGCGATTGGTCGTCCCAATCTTGTCGGCGCCCTTGGCTGCTTCTTGCAATTTATCTAATTTAATATGATAAGGCAAAATCACGTGAGCACGGTCTGAAATCCGCAGATTTTCGCCAGTCACGCCTTGTTCTGCGAGCCGGGCCAATTCACCGACCAAGCTCTTAGGATTCACAACAACACCATTACCGATCACCGATAACTGATGCGGGTAGAGTACCCCTGATGGTACGAGGCGCAGCTTATAAACCTCGCCATTTGCATGGATCGTATGGCCTGCATTGTCACCGCCTTGATAACGGCTGACCACCTTGGCGCCTTGGCTCAGGAAATCCGTAATCTTCCCTTTACCTTCGTCGCCCCATTGTGTACCGACAATAACTACAGTTCCCATTAACTGATCGCTCCTCACGGCTTAGTGCGGGCATTTTTACCCGCCATCTGGTAGTCTAACAGGATAGCGGTATGAAAACAAGCAAAATCCGAACTTTAAAATGACACGAAAAACATTTTCCACAAAAACACGAACGAAAATATTATAAATGCGCTTTTTATCGTCTCTACACGAAAGACCATGTCGCATTCGGCATGGTCTTTCTACAAAATCGTCGTATTGATTTTATTTAGCTTAATTCCAGCAGTCGCTTACCGTTATTAACCAGAATATCCTGAGCCATTTCCGGGCTTAGGATTTCGGCACCTGTCAGCATGTTGGATGACATCTTCAACACAGTTGGCAGCGGCCGAAGCTTTTTAAAGTGGTTGAAGAAACCGTCAAACCGTTGCAGTCGCGATACCCGCCGCGACATCTTGTCATGATACTCCCTTTCGTTAAACAACTTGATCATCTGACTTGCCAGCAATGGCGGTGTATAGGGAATGTCGCTGCCAAAAACGAGATGTTGTTCATCTGCTAGGGTCAACAGCATCGGTAGTTGGCGCGGAAAAACTGTCCCTGCCACATCAAAATAAACGTGCCGCAACGCCGCAAACATATCGCTGTTGTATTGCTGTTTGACAAATGCCGCGTCGCGATCGGCCAAGATGCTCAGAAACGCACCGGCATGAGGCACAATGAGTTTAATATCCGGATAACGGTCAAAAAAGTGATATCGCAGCAAGTTCATGAACGTCATCGTCGTGTCGATGAAGAAACCCATTAACGGAATTGGCATATCAATATTAACATTCATCGGTCCTTGTGCAGGGCGATTAGGATGCATTAACACAATGGCTTTTTCTTGATTCAATTTAGCATAAACAGGATCAAAAATTGGTGTGCCAAAGTAAAGCCCTCGACTATTCGTCGGAACTGTGAATCCCAAAGCCGAATGCGCCAATGCCACATCAATTTCGCTCACACTTTCTTGGGCATAGGGTAGCGGCAATGAGGCAAAGTAACCAAGTTGATCAGGATGGTCTTGGGTGACGCGCTCGCCAGTATCATTGGCATCCCTTGCGATTGCGATCGTCTCTTCCTTATCGCCAAAGTTGAAGTGCGGTGAAGAAAGCGACAGAATTGAGTAGCCAATATGATTCTTTTTCATAAAAGCGAGCGTGAGATGTTCATCCCAGCCTGGCGTGGGCCAACCATCCGGATCGCCAGGAATATGCTTTTTCAAAGCTTGCGCATATAACCGCGGTAAGAAGTGTGTGTGAAAATCAATAATTTCTGCCATAGCGTATTCTCCTCGTTCTCAATTCAACTTGAAGCAATCCTGCAAAAGCCATGTTGCTTTGACAAAAGTATGGCGGCCCTGTCAAAAACCAAGGCCGCCACGCTTTTTTAAGACCGGTATGAAATAACTATATCAATCTACCTTAGTCTACTGACTTCAGCGCGGCCAACATATCAACCTTTTTCAAGGAACTGTTGACGAAGAAGCCAAGTGCAATGGTGATGATCGTAATGACCAATGTCGGCATGATGAAGGTTAGTGCGGACAACGCTGGGTTAAACATCACGTTATTCGGTGGTACAACTGTGATGATGTACTCATGCAGCAGTTCGCCCAATCCCCAGCCAACGAAAATGCCAAAGATGGACAGAAGAATTGTTTCTCGATAGATATACATGGTGACTTCTTGGTTATAAAAACCCAGCACCTTAATGGTTGAAAGTTCCCGCATTCGCTCGGCAACGTTGATATTGGTTAAATTATACAAAATAACCACCCCCAGCACTGCTGCTAAAACAATCAACACAATCATAATCGTATTCAGTGAATGAACAATCGTTGTAATTTGACTGCGTAACGCTGAGTTCTGCTGAATGCCTTCAACCCCGCCGGCCTGCATAAACTTAGCCGCTTCAGCCCGGGTATTGCTAATGGAACGGTTCTTCAAGGTCACCAACCGACCATTTGGCTTAAAGTCTGTGTTAAACGCTTTTTGATAGGCCGTTTTGTTCATGAACAGGAAGTGTCCCATATACATTTCAGTGATGCCCGTCACTTTGACTTGATGCTTGGTGCCGGTCGCATCTTTTACCGTGATGGTGCTTCCAATCTTAACGTTCAGAAGCGAAGCCAACCGCTCAGAAATCACTGCACCGTCATTTGATAATGTCAGTTTCGTTTGACCCTGACGCGTTGCTAACCGAATATAGTCGCTGAATCCGGTCTGGTCTTTAGGCACGATCATGGTAATATCCTGACGATCATTGTCTGTACCGGCATTCTTTGTAACAGTTTCATAATAGACTGACTTGGTGCGCTCAACTGCTTTTTCTTGAAACAGTTGATCAAGTTGTTGCTGCTGTTTATCGGTGATATTACTTTTTTGAGCGACAATCATGTCATATTTAATGATGTCGTTGAACTGGCGATCATTGACGCCGCTAATACTATGCTGCACGGCTAAACCAGCAAACAAAAGTGTCACCGACCCCGCCACACCAAAGATCGTCATAAACATCCGCTTTTTGTACCGGAAAATATTGCGAGCCGTTACCTTGTGGGTAAAGCTCAGGCGCCGCCAAATGAATGGGATTCTTTCCAAGAAAATCTTCGATCCGTTAGCTGGTGGCTTTGGCAACATGAGTTCAGCAGGCCGAGCATTTAGCTCTCGAGAAGCGACCCACCAAGCCGGCAATACGGCGCTGACCATCGCCAATAGCAATGCGACAGCACTAATACCCGGATAGAAATGCAACTCAATCGGCGGCACATTGATACCATTGTGATAAGCCTGATAGACAATCATTGGCAAGATAATGTGTCCTGCGGTAATGCCTAAAAGTGAACCGATTAAACTTGCAAGAAAACCGTACATTGTAAATTTATTGATGACATCACGACGCGTATAACCTAATGCAACTAAAGTGCCAGAGTTGATACGTTCCTCATCCACAAACCGGGTCATGGTGGTGAAGGTGACTAATGCTGCCACAAAATACATAAAGAACGGGAAAATATTGGCCAACGAATCGACAATATTAGAGGTACTGTCGTAAACCGTGTAGCCCTGGCCGGTTGGTGTTTCTCTGCGTGTATCAACAGTATAGGTAGGCGCCTCCAGCTTGCTCAAGGCTTCCTTGGCATCCTCAAGTGTAACTGTGCCAGCTTGAATTTTCTTCTGGGCCGATGGTGACTGTTTATCATATGCGGCTTGCTTGGTTTTCAAGGTTGCTTCATTAGTTACAATCTCTTGATTGGCTGCATCAAGTTGTTGTTGACCAGATTGCTGAGTCGCTGCCAACTGTTGCTTGGCCTGTGCTAGCGCCGCCTGCTTAGAAGCATACTGCTCTTGACCTTGCTGCAGTTGAGCCTCCCCAGCATTGAACTCGCTGGACTTTTGCTGAAGTTGCTGATTAGCAGCTGTCCAAGCCGCAACATTTTGGTTATAGGTTTCCAAATTTTGATTGTAAGTCGCTAAACCACTGCTGTACTGGGCAGTACCTGATTGATTGGTGCTGATTTTCTTTGCCAGTTCTTGGCTGGCAGCTGTCCAATTTGCCATGTTTTGGTTGTATACAGCTAAGTTCTGGTTATAAGTTTTTAACCCGCCGTTATACTGCGCAACCCCCGCTTGATAACTGGCTTGCTGTTGTTGAAAAGCTGGATTCTCAGCAATTGCTGGGTTTTGTGCCAAAGCGGCATCAATCTTTTGTTTAGCAATCGTGAGCTGTTGTTGACTGGCATCAAGCTGCTGTTTGGCAGCGTTTAATTGCTGCTTGGCAGTCGTTAGATCTTGTTGTTTCGCGTTTAGTTGTTGCTGGCCGGTCGTCAGTTGTTGTTTAGCGGTAGCCAGTTGCTGTTGACTATTGTCTAGTTGCTGCTTGGCCGCATCCAATTGCTGTTTAGCCGCCACTAGTGCTTGATGCTTGTCATCTAATTGCTGCTGACCTGCTACTAACTGTTGCTTTGCCGTGATCAATTGCTGTCGGCTCTGGCTCAACTGGGTCGATGCCTGCTGCAGTTGCGTTTCACCACTGGCAATTTGGGCTTGGCCATTTTTAACGCCAGCATCCAGTTCTTGCTGTTTTGCTGCGACTTGTTGTTTAGCCGTCGCCAGTTGTTGTGCCCCAGTCGTTAACTGCTCCTGAGCTGCATTCAATTGGGCTTTAGCATCATCAAGTTTTTTCTGGCCGGCATCAATTTTGGCTTGATACTGTTTCTTAATGGCAGCTAATCGGGCTTGTGGTGCGTTCTGCAACAAGTGATTCAGTGCCGTCTTATGCGCTTGAATTCGGTCAGTGTACTGGCTCGAATACGGATCCAAGCCTTTTGTGTTGCGATAAGTTAACCGTGCCATCATATAAACATCTGAATCAAAATTATTGCTTGTAACGACACCATAACCCTTAAGATCACCACTGCCAGAGGTGCTATTGCCTTTATTGATCGACGAAATAATTTCCGGGGAATACACAAACCCAACAACTTTGAAACTTGTTCTTTTCAAAACCTTACTGCCGGTTTGATCTGCCCTTTGCACAAACTTGATCGTGTCGCCAAGTTTGTACTTGCTTTTATAATTGGCATCAATCGCAATCTCATTGGTTGCTTTAGGCATACGTCCGGAATCCAACCGGTACTGCGAAATCTTAGTTGGTTTTGATAAGATTCGGAAGCTTGAATGGGTACCTTTAAGCGTCACGTCTTTGAGATAACCAAATTCGATTTGCTCTGTGCCAGAAGCACGCTGAATCGTCTTTTGATCATGTGCATCCAGACCATCTTCGCCGATAACTGTCAAATCTGCTAGATGATACTGTTTGAAATACGTTTCACCTGTCGCTCGCATATCGGGACCGGCAATCCACAAACCAACCAATGCAAAAGATCCGAGCATCATCAGTAACAGGATTGAGAAGAAACGCCCCCATGAAGTTGTAAACGACTTGCGGATGTCTTTCCAAAGTGTTTTCTTGCTCACCGCGCCTCACCTACCATTTCAGTTGTTCAACTGGGGTTGGCTGCTCATTTTGGTAATCAGCCTGAACCTTACCATCGTGAATCTCGATCACGTGATCCGCCATCGGCTTGATGAGCGAATTGTGAGTCACGATCATCACATTTTTATTCGTTTGATGGGAGAAGTCCTCAAACAATTTCAAAATACTTTTTCCAGTCTTATAATCCAGCGCGCCTGTTGGTTCATCCGCTAGCAGCAATGATGGATTCTTCGCAATCGCGCGGGCAATGGCCACTCGCTGTTGTTCGCCGCCGGATAGCTGTGCCGGGAAGTTATTGATCCGCTTACCTAATCCAACATCCACCATCGTCTGTTTCGGATCTAGCGCATCCGGGGCAATTTCGCTCGCTAGCTCTACATTCTCCAAAGCCGTTAAATTCGGTACTAGGTTATAAAACTGGAAAACAAAACCAATCTGATCACGGCGATAAGTTGTCAACTGGTGATCGTCATACTGCGCAATGTTGTGCCCATTAATCACGACCTGACCGCTGGTTGGGCGATCCATACCGCCGAGAATATTGAGCAAGGTTGATTTTCCAGCACCGGAAGCGCCTAAAATAACCGTGATTTCGCCAGGTTTGATGGTAAAAGAAACTTCGTGATTGGCATAAACAGTTTGCTCACCGCTACCATACTGACGCGTTTCATTTTTAACCGTGATGAAATTGTCCATTGTCATAACCTCCAAAATGATTTATCATGAACATCGTGTTAAGCATCTTTACGAGGAACATCATAAAACATACTTTTGGGAATAACTATGTGCAATTTTTTGAAAAGTGTTCAGTAAAGGAGCAAGCTCATGAAAAAAGCAGAACAAACTGCGCAGACGAAGCAAGCACTCATCGCATCCTTGATCACAGTGGGACGAAAAAAGACCCTAGCGAAGGTCTCAGTAGCTGACCTCACTAGGGCAAGCGGCATCAGCCGCGGTACCTTTTATTTGCATTATCTGGATAAAGACGACCTTGTTGCCAAGGTTGAAGCGTCACTATTAACCGAACTGGAAGGCGGCCTCGACTTTGGCATGGATACCGCGATGGATCCCAATGCTATCGTCTCTGGTAAGCAGTCGCCGCTGATGGTCAATATGGTGCATTTAATTAACCAGCGGCGCGATATTTGTCAATTCTTACTAAGTCCAGTTGGTGACCCGAGTTTACTTGGCCGCGTCGCCAAACTGTTACGTGATAAAATTCTCGGCCATCTCGCCGAATTAAAAGGCGAAGCCCATTTTATCCACGATATTCCAGATGCTTACGTCAGCCAGATCATCGTTTATGGCATTATTGATATCATCCAACTGTGGCTTAACGAGCCACAGCCACGCTCTGAGGCTGAAATTGTTGACATTTTAATGAAAACTCGGTTTCTGTCCCCTTATCAATTACTGGCATTAGAGAAATAGATTGTGAAAATATGCCAGTCCAGTCTATCGCTGACAACCACCAGCCCATTGGTTTTCTCTGTCGACTAATTGGCATCCAATTTCCTCAAGGAGGCGCTTCAAATGAGTGTTAAAGGCAATTATCAAAGTACCCGCAGCGAGCTGTCTGAAACCGAGAAGAAAATCGTTGATTATGTGATAGCACACAGTCAAGCAGTCTTAACGATGAGTGTTCATGATCTAGCTAAAGCAGCTGGTACCAGTCCGGCCTCCGTCAGTCGCGCCGCGCGTCGGCTGCAATTCAGTGGCTATAACGAGCTGAAAATGCAGTTAGCGGCTGATCTGAAAGGTGATACCAATCAATCGGATGATCAAGAAATTCAAAAAAACGCCACCCTGACAACGATCAAGCAAAAACTGCTCATAGATGCCAACCAATCTTTGCGTGAAACCGTCGACCAGCTTAACGAAGCCAATGTCGACACAATTATCAACTTAATTCATCAAAGTGATCGTCTGCTTGTGTTTGGCGTGGGCGCTTCTTACTTAGCAGCGCAAAACATTGCCCAAAAATGGGGGCGGCTTGGCTATCCTTGTCATGTCAGTGATGACCTCAATTTGTTCTTGCCACTTGCAGCAACTGCAGATGCCAACCGGACACTTTGCTGGTTCATTTCGAATTCAGGTGAATCGCCAGAAGTCGTGCTAGCTGCCAAATTGGCCAAAAAGGCTGGCTTGCAGGTGATTGTCACCACCAAACTCGGGAAAAATTCGCTCACCAAGTATGCTGATGTGAGCATTCAAACATCCCAACCGATGGAGGCCCGCAACCGTTTCGCTGCTACCCAATCACTCCACACTCAGTTTATGCTCATCGATATTCTATACTATGCCTATGTCAGCCGATACTACGATGCAGCAAAAATAGCCACGGATCAATCAAAGGCTGCGGTGACTGCCTATCGTGAATTTTTACGTAACGGCTTTAAGTAAGTCCCGGAAGCTTTCACCTTTCAGACACGTCTGCATGCGCTGACGTGTTCTTTTTTTGTCTTTTTTGAAATTTTGTTTCACTTTTAAAAGAAATAAGTTGAAATAAAAGGCAATATCAGGTACGTTTTTATCAATAAAGGGCTTCCATCAATTTTTCGACAGCACCTGCCCTTTTAACTTGAAGCAATGTTTGTCAGACAACTTATCAGACTGATTTTCCAAAGAAAGAGGCTAAAAACATGGCAATTAATTTAGATCAAATGACGACGGAAACTCGAAATCAGAAAACAATGGCATTAGACACGATGACGGTCCATGACTTTGCCACCGTCATGAATGCCGAAGATCAAACCGTTGCCCAGTCAGTACAACAAGCACTACCAGCTATCGAAACGGCCATTCAGACGATCAGTCATTCACTCAAGAAAGATGGCCGCTTGTTTTATATCGGGGCAGGCACCAGTGGCCGACTGGGCGTTTTAGATGCAGCAGAATGCGTGCCGACCTTTGGCACTGATCCAGAAATGGTGCAGGGCCTAATTGCAGGCGGCATGAAAGCCATGACTGTCGCGGTTGAAGGCGCAGAGGATTCTAAAGAGCTCGGGAAAACGGATCTGCTGCAACGGCACCTATCCGCAGACGATACCGTTGTCGGAATTGCTGCCAGCGGCCGTACACCTTATGTCATCGGCGGTCTTGATTATGCGCAAGCTGTCGGTGCTGCAACCATCAGCCTCGCTTGCAACACCCACGCCGAAATCAGCCAGCACGCCCAGATCGCCATTGAAGTATCTGTTGGGCCAGAAGTTTTGACCGGCTCAACTCGGCTCAAGGCTGGCACTGCCCAAAAATTGGTTTTGAATATGCTGTCAACTGGCGCCATGATCGGCCTTGGCAAAGTTTTCCAAAATCTCATGGTCGATGTGCTGCCGACGAATGAAAAACTCGTGGTTCGCAGCCAGCGCATCATTCAACAAGCCACTGGTTGCGATGCCGCCACTGCAGCAAAGGCGTTTGAAGCAGCCGATCAGCACGTTAAATTAGCGATCGTCATGATTCTGACACAGCGATCCAGCACGGACGCTCAAAAACTACTGACACAAACGAACGGCTTCATTAGCCAAACTGTCACAGCAAGTTCGGAGGAGAAAACAGATGGCACAAGATAAGTATCAAACGATGGGCGATGGTATCTACGCCCACATCGGCGGGCCGCAAAACGTGGCCAAATTGATCCACTGTATGACACGAGTCCGGCTGACGATCAAAGACGAGGCCAAAGTTGATCAAGCCGCACTTAAAAAAGTGCCTGGCGTGCTGGGTGTTGTCCAAGAAGAAACGCTCCAAGTCATTGTTGGTCCAGGGACTGTCAACAAAGTCGCACAGGCCATGGTTGATCGAGTGGGGGTTGCATTAGGTGACCCTTTCCCAGCCAACACGCAACCGCCTGTTGAATCGAATCAATCGGCAGTTGAAGCTAAAGCCGCAGAGGTTCGGGCAGCGCATAAAGCCAAGTTAAAGCAAACTTGGTGGCGGGCTGCTTTAAAACATATTTCCGCTATTTTCATTCCGTTAATTCCTGCCTTCGTCGGTGCCGGCTTAATCTCCGGCGTTGCTGGTATTTTAGCCAATTTGTTAACCGCTGGCGATTTACCAACCAGCTGGGCGTCATTTATTACTGTCTTAAAAGTCATCAACGGCGGGCTTTTCACCTTTCTTAATATCTATGTTGGGATAAACGCCGCAACCGAGTTTGGCGCAACCGCTGGCCTTGGCGGCATCATCGGCGGCTTAGTCTATCTGCCTGGCGTTGTGGCCCCGATCACGATCAACAACGTCTTCACCCATCAACCGTTATCTCCTGGTCAAGGTGGCATCATCGGCGTCATTTTCGCCGTCTGGTTGTTGGCTGTGGTTGAAAAACGCCTGCATCGACTTATTCCGGACGCCATCGATATCATTTTCACGCCGATGCTCAGTCTCTTATCCATCGGGCTGCTGACCATTTTCTTCATCATGCCACTCGCCGGTTGGGTCTCAAGTTCATTGGTCGGCACGATTAACTGGACGTTACAAGTTGGCGGTGCCTTCTCAGGCGCTATCTTAGGCCTCGCCTTCTTGCCGATGGTCATGTTGGGATTACACCAGATTCTGACGCCTATTCATCTTGAAATGATCAAGAGCATTGGCTACACCGGCCTGCTGCCAATCTTGGCCATGGCTGGCGGCGGTCAAGTGTGTGCCGCCCTTGCACTATGGATCAAGTGTCGACAAAATCAACAGCTCGTCCGCTTGATAAAAGGCGCTCTACCAGTCGGCATCTTAGGGGTTGGTGAACCGTTGATCTATGGTGTCAGTCTGCCGCTGGGCCGGCCATTTGTAACTGCCTGTATTGGCGGTGGCATCGGCGGCGCCGTTATCGGCATGATCGGCCATATCGGTGCCATCACCATTGGTCCTTCCGGCGCGGCCCTGATCCCACTCATCGCCAATCACCAATGGCTGGGTTATGTTTTCGGCCTGCTGGCTTCCTATGCAGGTGGTTTTCTGGCGACTTACTTCTTCGGTGTACCAGAAAGCGCGATGGTGCCGACCAGCGCGGACGGCACCATCATTGAACCGCTCGCAGTGGATACAGCAACCGTGCCCGAAACTCCTTCTGCTAGAGCAACTAGCTCCGACGCGACTCAATTCGTGGCTCCTGCCGCTGGTCAACTTCAAGCCTTGTCCGAAGTGCCAGATGATGTCTTTTCGCAAAAAATGGTGGGGGATGGTTTTGCCATTGTCCCAAGTCATGGCACGGTTGTCGCACCTGTTGACGGCACCATCGTCAGCATCATGCCGACCAAGCATGCCTTGACTATGACAACGGCAACTGGACTTGAAATTCTCGTCCACATGGGATTAGACACCGTCGCATTGAACGGTGACCCCTTCACTGTTCATGTGACAGAAAACGAAACCGTAACGGCAGGTCAGCAAATTGCCGAAATGGATCTACCTGCCATCAAAACAGCTGGCAAAAGTACGACAATCATCACCGTCATCACCAACATGACCCATGTCACCGCCATGACCAGCTTCACAGATCAATCGATCACTGCTGGCGAAGACGTCCTGCGCGTCACCAGCCAATCAGAAGGTTAGTATATGAAAGTCGACGGCAGATTGACTTAACCTTATATCTGAGTGATCGTGTGTGCCAACTAAAAAAATCGTTCTTAGAGAAAGCACAGTTTCTCTAGGAACGATTTTTTGCTTGCGGTTGATACACAATTCGTCTTTTGATAGATACCCTGATAGCATTTAAAAATCTCAGTGCCAAGGCGGAGCAATCGTAGGCCAGATGGGGCTCAGCCGTGCAAACAACACAGCGACCGAGCTTGGAGCTGATGTTGTTAGGCGACTTTTAGACCGCGCGTTTTGCGGGCTAAAAGCGCCGTCACAGCGTTCCAGCCCCAGCAGGCCGGAGATTGCGGAGTTTGGCACGGCAAGGACCTTCTAGCCCAGATTTTTTCCCAGAGTATTTAAAATCTAATAAAGCCCAATTCCTAGATGGTAACGATGGCTCGACTTGTTATGTGCCAAGTACAGATTAGCGTCCAGCATTTTTCAATTGTGCCTCTTGCAAATACGCAAAGATGTGGCCAAAGGCAATTTCACGAATCTGACCATAGCGAATTTGCGCCGTTTCGCCATCATCTGGTCCGACTAGGTTTAAGTCAAAATCGGTTTCACCGACATTTTCCGGATAACCCAGAAAATGTTCATCGCTGTCGGCTACTTTAATGCGCACCACCCGTTCAAACCCAGCGGCCTCTGAGATGATGGTCTGAATTAAGTCATCATTTGGATCGAACTCACGATCAGCATTCAACACTGGCTGCTGGCTGAAGTGATGGGTTTGATCCCATTTTTCGTAAAAGCTGATCGTTTGCAAATAATCCGAGGCTGTCGCGACATTTTGGATGCTTGGTAACGTCAGTAAAATATAGCCACCAAACTGGCCGGCCATGTCCTTGAGACTCAACACCACAACCCGGTCGTTGACCGCTTTGACGCGACCCACAAAGAACTGATCTTCCAGTCCCTTGGGTACGACTGAAATCAAGCGATTGTTCGCCAAGGCATTCTGAAACACGCCAGCCAGTTGACCGTCATTTTGGTACAGCTTGGTGGCCACGTGCTTTAGATGATCACGTTGCCGGACCAGTTCCGTTTCCAGTTTGAGATCAAGGCCATGGAATTCCATGACTAAAATATCCGAGAAATCAACCTGCAAGGCGCGCACATCGGTGTAGTTGAATTTGTTGAAGATCGCCATACTAAAGCGATCCTCAGCCACAGCTGTTACCTGCCCTTCAAGATAGGCATCATCATCGGCCACCACGACCATGACCATTTGACCATTCGCCTTAGCCTGCGTCGCCAGTTGCTGAATTAAGTTCTGTGTCGCATCGAACTGCAATGGCTTTTCTTGGCCTTGCAGCGTCAAGAAATGCTGGGCCTGTGCCAAGTTAATTCGAAAATTCATGCTATCGAGATCATCCCCGGCAAATTCAACCTGATCAATCGCAGAAAATGCGATCAAGGCACATCCATCGGCAATCCCTGAATCATTGTAGGTTCCCAGAACAACCGCATCATGACCTAACACCTGTACGTATCCGGTGTAAAAATCGTCGGTATCGCGCTGATACACATTGATCAGCAGGTGTTCATTGAGTGCTGTCATTAAACTCATCAAAATGGCATCCATGCGGCATCCCTCACTTTCTTGCGCTTAAATCTAAAAATAACTTTCTAATCTTTCTTGCTAATGGTTTATTGATCCGGACCATTATAGGCAATATTCGTAAACTTGTTATACGACTTCACAAACAACAACTTGACGGTACCACGCGGGCCTGAACGGTTTTTCTCAATGATGACTTCAACTTCACCAACATTGTCATCCCCGTCATCATTGCCGCCTTGATCGTCGTCATCCTCATCGCCTTCTGCATCGCGGTAATAGTCATCACGATACAGGAAAGCCACAATATCGGCATCCTGTTCGATCGAACCGGATTCACGAATATCGCTCAACACCGGCCGCTTATCCTGTCGCTGTTCAACGCCACGACTCAGCTGGGACAACGCAATCACGGGTACATGCAATTCCTTCGCCAGTTTTTTCAGCTGCCGGGAAACGGCGCTGACTTCCTGTTGGCGGTTTTCTTGGCCAGAACCTTCAATCAACTGCAAATAATCAATGATAATCAGCCCTAAATCACCTTGCTCACGCGCTAGCCGCCGACACTTCGCGCGAATCTCCGCCATTCTGATGCCTGGCGTGTCATCCATATAGATCTTCGCCTTACTCAAGCTACCCATGGCGATAATCAAGTTCTGCCATTCTTCTTCATTCAGCTGACCAGTTCGCAGGTGATTAGCATCAATACTACCTTCTGAACACAACATCCGGTTTACCAGCTGTTCAGCGCCCATTTCCAAACTGAAAATGGCGACACTTTTGTCTGTTTTCGTCCCAACATTTTGGGCAATGTTCAAAGCAAATGCGGTTTTCCCGACAGCAGGCCGCGCCGCTAAAATAATCATTTCGTCCTCATGCAGCCCCGTCGTGATTTTGTCCAAATCACGGAAACCGGTTGGCAACCCGGTGATTGCCTGATCATTTTGATACAACTGATCAATCTGCGCCATAGCCTGATTCAGCACATCTTTGATCTGTTTGAAGCCGGCCTGATTGCGGTTCTCCGAGACATCCATAATCTGGCGCTCGGCGTCTTCAACTAGCCCTTCAACATCGTCTTGTTCCGTATAGCTACGACTGGCAATGTTTTGCGCCGTACTAATCAGTTTGCGTAACGTGCTCTTCTGCTGCACGATTTTGGCGTAGTATACCACGTTACTGGCAATAGGCGTCGCCGCAACCAAATCTGTAATATAACCAACCCCGCCAATATCGTCGAGGTTGTTATGATTGTCCAGATAATCCGACACCGTGACCGTGTCAATCGCTGTGCCGTTATCCTGTAGATCGGTCATAGCTTGGAACAACAGCCGATGTGCTTTCTTATAGAAGTCATCCGCCGTGACATACTCTTGTGCATCCGGCAATGTGTCAGCATTCAGAAAAATGCCGCCAAGGACGGCACGTTCTGCTTCGTCACTATGCGGCGGCTGCTGGTCAATTAATTGATTATCCATGCGCGTCCTCCTTCAGATTAATCGTCAAAAATTTTTTGTCGCTTATCCCTAACAGTCTACGTTAAACCCGCAGTCAAGACAAGCATCACCGCATACAGTCGAGCCACACAAACAATTTAACGAAAAGCAATGGTCACTGCTGTTCTCACCGGTGATTGACTCAGTCCACAACCCACTAATTTGGACCAGATGGACAAAAAGACGCGATCATCTGGTCGCGTCTTCTGGCAGAATAACTATTCTTATTTTTGTTCAATCACGTGTACCCGAATGCGGGCATCAATGCCAGGGAATAAATTAACCGTGACATTAGTGAAACCCAGTGAACGGATAGGCTGCTTCAGATCGATCTTACGTTTATCAACTTTGATCTGATATTGCTTATCCAAAGCCTGCGAGATCTGCTTGCTAGGAATCGAACCGAACAACCGGGAATCTTCGCCGGCTTTGCTTTGGATCTGAACAACGGTTTTGTCGTCTTCGATCTTAGCCTTCATAGCCTCAGCCTCGGTTTTCTTTTCAGCTTCCTTCTTCTCTTCAAGCCGCTGCTGGCCGCGCAAAGCACTCATCGCCTGCGGTGTCGCTGCTTTAGCCAGCCCTTTGCGAATTAAAAAGTTTTCAGCATAGCCGTCAGGTACTTCTTTCACCTGACCGCGATTGCCCTTGCCACGAACGTCTTGTGTAAAGATGACTTTCATCAAAATCCCTGCTTTCTATGCGTCTTCGTCTGCTTTTTTGATCTGAGCAAGCAGATCAGTCCGAACTTCGGTGATCGTTTTGCCCTTAATCTGGGTAGCTGCGTTACTCAAGTGACCGCCGCCGCCCATGGCTTCCATGATGACCTGCACGTTGACATCCCCAGTCGAGCGGGCGGAAATGCCGACATCACCGCTTGGGCGTTTGGTGATGACAAAACTGGCATCAACACCATTGAGTGACAACATGGTATCAGCCGCTTGTGCTGCAATCACTGGGTCATAACGCTTATCCTCTTCCCCAGTACATAGTGCCATATTTGGCGCAATCATTTCAATTGTATCGATCAAATGATTCCGTTGGATGAAGCTGTCGATATTTTCCTTTAACAGGTTCTGAGCCAACATGCCATCAGCGCCCATGGAACGCAGATAGCTGGCAGCATCAAACGTCCGCGTGCCGGTGCGTAGGCTGAAGGACTTGGTATCCACCGTGATCCCTGCCAGCATCGCCGTTGCCTCAAGCTTATCAAGACTTGGCACATTTGTTGGCTGGTATTCAAACATCTCCGCAATCAGCTCACAAGTGGAGCTGGCGTACGGTTCGATATAAACCAGCATCGGGTTGTCCGGAAATTCTTCGCCGCGTCGATGGTGATCGATGATAACCGTTCTTGCCGCCAACCTTTTGTACAAGTCAGGCGCCGCTGAGATCGACGGCTTGCTGTGATCGACCAAGATCAGCAGGCTCTGATCCGTTGCTTGCGACAGCGCTGCTTCCGGCGTCACAATGGCATTAGCAACTTCAGGATCTTGACCCACTTGGCCCATGAGGCGTTCGACATCGGAGTGCAGATGGTCAGGGTCAATCACAATGTAACACTCTTTGCCATTCATCTGCGCAATCCGGCGAATCCCCATCGAGGCGCCAACTGCATCCATATCCGGCCGCTTATGGCCGACAACAAAGACCTTGTCCGTCTGCTTAAACAATTCTTGCAAGGCCTGCGCAACCATACGCGCCCGCACACGCGTCCGCTTTTCCATTGGATTCGTCTTGCCGCCATAGAAACGGGCTTCGTGGCCCTTGGCGCGGACCACCACCTGATCGCCGCCACGACCAAGCGCCAGATCCAAGTTACTCTGCGAAGTCACCGCTAACTGAGCCAAGTCTTCATCGCCATATGCGATCCCCAGCGACAGCGTCAATGGATAATTCTGTTTCGAGGTTTCTTCCCGAATCACATCTAGAATTTTGAACTTGTCACGTTCAACATCCTTCAGCGACTTGGCATAAGCCAGCAGGAAAAAGCGATCGTTGTCAATCCGCTTCAAGAACATGCCAAATTGATTGGCCCAATCCGTCAGCTGATTCGTGACGTAACTATTTAAATTAGTAATGACCTGATCATCCATGGTTTGTGTGATCTCGTCATAGTTATCAATGAAGATCTGGCCAATGGCGATCTTCTCGTCTTCTGCCCGCTCTTCAATCTCAGCATATCGAGTCACGTCCATCAGATAGACAACCCCGATACTCTTTTGCACGATAATCTCAAACTGATGCTGGCCCCAAGTCACCATTTTCGTTTCATTGGTGTTCTCGTTGCTGCGAATCAACTCCGCCAATTCCGCATCAACATGTTCCAACGGCTGACCAAGAACGTCAGTGTCGCCAAAATACTTCTGCAGGAATGGGTTCGTCCATTCAATATTGAGATTCTCGTCATAAATCAGGATCCCAATCGGCATTTTGATCAGCGCTTCTTGTTCGCCACGCTTGATCCGATAACTGAGATCCGAAATATACTGATTGGTATTCTTGGCAATGGTTTCTAGGGCATAAAAAATCGTGGCCACTAGACTAATCAAAATCAGCAGCATCAACAAAGCCAACCACGGACGGATCAGTGCTCCCATCAGAATACCGATCACCGCCAGCACGACCATCGCAATAGCTGCATATCGCATTCGCATGTCTTCAAGAAACTCCGGCATACGAATCCGCTCAAACAATTTCTTCATATAGAAAAACTCGCTTTCACTTAGCGCAGATACTTAAGGATTTCTTTAGCTATTCTACCATACTGTGCAATTGGATTCTGCGAGTAACCTAGCCATTGCTTGATAGCATCACGTTTACAAAATAGTGGCAACAAGGCCGGTCTATGAAGTGGATTGCCATGCCATACGCCACAATCTTTAAACTTAACCAGACTATTTATGGAAACATAAAAAGAATGATTTGCCTAAACATGGCAAATCATTCTCACTAGTCTGTTTGGTAACGTCGCATTATAGCCCAGGCCCTTCACCGTTATTCCTAGGTGGGAAAATCACGGAAATAGCGCAAAGCCAATGAAAAATGAGGCAATGAAAAAAATGGCTACTCCAACAACCAATGTGTAACTACCGAGGATAATGTTAAAGCTCCAGCCAAGGGCGGACTTTTCTAATAAAAGGTAAATTTGCCAACAGATAATCAGCAAGGCAATCACTAATAGCCCAATAAACCCAGTGCCAAGCTCGATTCCAACGAAGTTCTTTTTCCCAGAGAAAGTTATGATGGTCATTAAGGCAAATATAACAGTCAAGATACCGCCATTACCAATGACCATTTTCGCTTTAGTCTTCATTTTTCAGTTCTCCATTAAAAGCGCCTTTGGCAGATCCCTTTAGATAAAACGAAAGCCTTCTTCTAACCCTTATTCATGATTGATTTTCAACCACCAAACAACTTATATGCCGCAACGGCAACAATGTGCTTGTAATCAAAAAGCGATGTCTTCTGCATAATTGTCAATAAGCGTTGACGAAATTCCTGATTACACTTTTCATTGTTCCCGCCCCACGCATAACATGTATCATGTGCTTGGCATGCACCATCAAGATCATCAATCGGCGCTTTGCCGTTGTTGCCTTTACCGCAATAATTCCCATACACCAGCAAATTAAACCTAGCCATTGAGAGCAGCATGCCTTTTTCTGGACCATCATTTTTAAGACTGCGAGCCCATTTATTTATTTCTGCGCCAATTTTTAGGACAACGGGATCAACATTGTCATGCATGGCAGCATCATAGTCAAAACTTGTGATACCATCAACATTCTTTAAGTACGGATCGATCATTTTTAATTGTTCACTTGTTTCTCTGTTGATTTCAGTGTCATTAAACTCAGTCTTAGTCGTTGCGTGGACCTCAACCCCACTATTAAATTGAAAAAATAGTGTCATACTGATCAGCGCAAAAACTATTACGGCACTTCGCCTGATTATATCAAATCGTTTTGAGCGTTTAGAGAATTTCATATTCCCCTCCTATATTTTCTACTCTTATCATTGCTATCGCCTACAAGCAAGCGCTTACGCCAATTATTATACATAATAGTCCACCAAAAGAGAACCATTTTATTATCTATGGCAAATTATAATATAGATAATATCGTGGCATAGATATTTTATAGATGGTTATCAACTAAGTGATTTTTATGATTCTAAAATGTTCATCTCTATCTTCAAAGTAAAACAAGTGCCACTACCAAGCTTCTTCAGCTCTTGGTAGTGGCACCTGCTATTAGAGAATTTGTGCGGCAACTTTTCGTTTCATTTTTCGCATCAACAAAGAAATGAACTATTAGGCATTAAGAGGAGAAAGTAAACATCTTCCCGCTATACTTTAAATCTTCGTCTCCCCGAAACGACTCCTTATGAACTTATCAGAAATCATTATTTTGTTTAAATCGTCTATTTCAGAAAATTGATTACAGCACTATTGAAGAACTAGCTTAGAATGAGCTCACTTTATATCAGTACTTTCACTTCAGAAATAACTGAACCATTGAATTATCTCACCATATATTCAATGATTCTTCATTGCTATTCCATTACAATTGACTTACCAAGGCCTATCAAATGTTCGTCATGCGATATGGTAATAATCAATTTGCTTTTACCTAATTCTTGTAACAAACAAATCACGGCAGACCGAATTTGTGGGTAAATATTCGCGGTAGGCTCATCCAAAATATACATACTGGCATCTTTTTTGCCCAATGCAGCAAGCAATCGAACAAGCTGTAACTCACCACTTGACAGTACATCTACTTTTTTTTCATAAATATCAGCCAGATTGAATACATCTGAAAAGTACACATTTAAAAAAGGGCTTGATTCTTTTAAATCATTCAAGAAACCATTTCTTTCTAAATCAGACAAGTATTCTCTCACGGTAATATGAGGCGATGGTACATCCTGAAACAGGAATCCCATTTCTTTTTGTCTCAATGCATCCATATCTATTTTATTTACATCCAGTCCATTGATCAAAACACTGCCCCTTAGTTTAGGCTGGTAAATTCTTGTGATTGTCCGTACGAATGTACTTTTTCCAATACCATTATCGCCTGAAATAACGTACAGTCCTGGATTTTCGAATGAACACGACAAATCTTGAGAATAGAACATCTTTGAATCTTTCTTGCTTTCTGGAAACATTTTTATATTAAAATTGTTAATATCAATTGCTCTCACACTGCTAATAGGCCTGTCTCCATTTTTATCTGCCGCAATGTCGAAAATCCTTTTCATCCTCGTAAGCGACGCATGATATTTCTCGGTTCCAATTGCAATTCCAAAAATCTGATCTACTGAATTAAGAAGTTGTCCGAAATACTGAAGAACTATAGAGAAAAAGCCAATTGTGATATTTCCCCGTAGTACTGCCAAGCCTCCGACAATGAAAAATACGGCTTGAAAGACTAATTGCATCACTATTTGAGATGTCGACATCCAGTATCGTACCCAAAAACTTTTGACAAACGTTTTAAGTAAACCATCCTCAACTGTGCGCAGCCTTTTCTTCTCACTGGAAAAATTACCAGATCCTTTGATTTCAATATACCTACCAACGAAATCATTTCTCGTCGTATAGTATTCGTTTTGCTTATTTTTCATCGTTAAGTTTATACTGTATATTTTGGGACGAAACACAATGTAAATTAAAAAGTAGATAGGTATGAAGATAATCATTATGATGAATATCTTCGGATCTGCACTGAATACATATGCAGAGATCGTGATCGTGGATACAATCACGGAACACAGCTTAACAAGTGTATCTGAGAAAAAGGAAACTATCTCGGTCACATCATCATTAATACGAGAACTCAAGGTGGTTGGACTCCATTTAAGTATACTAAGAGTGTCCTTCTTAAATAATTCAAAAAATATTTTTCTATTTAACTCAAGCACCGTCTCTTGTTTGGTTAGTATTTGTATGTGACTTGTAAAAAACGAAAAAAACAGTCTAAGAATTCCAATCCCCAGCATAAGCACAAAGAATGTTATAAAAAGTGTCGGTCTATGACTATAAACCAAACTGTCTAACAATCTACCTTCTAAATATGTATTCCCAGTGATCAGTGCTGTACTTATAATCGTAAATATTACTAGTAACGTAAAAGCAACGCCATGCTTTTTTAGCGTTCTTATTATAATTGGGTTCATCAGTCAGATCATCTCCAAGAAATTCCAAAAAAGCAGCTATTATCGTCTAGAAAACTTCTAGAAAAGCAATAACATCTGCCGTAATTCAACGCCTATAGCATAATCTCTTCTACATAATGAATTTGCTGGTTATGTCTAATTGCATCTGCGCTCGTTCCGAAGCAATTCGGTTTAATAATTGAGTCTCCAGATTTATTTGCCACGGTGACTTTCCTCATATAGAGAAGCAATGTCCAGTTTTCTTTAAGTTACTCCGAGCCTAGAATGGTTAAATTTTTACTCCCAGTATGAGTTTATGTCAAGAAAACCATGAATGAGCTGATTTCTCTATAATCGAGCTTTAATCTTAAGTGCACTTGCTTCCTTTCCGTTATATGCTGTTCTATTCAAATTCTACAAGTTATGTAGCAGCTCAAATTTTGATCATTTGCAAATTTTCCAGGAGAACAATTCCTTTTTTTCAAAAAACTCACCGCTTGAAACATTCGTCTCAATCAACGCCAACCTTCTTCATCGGCAACGACATCCAAACAATCGAAAGAATGATACAGAAACCGCCAAGCAGAAACGCTGGCGTCATTTGAATTGTGAAGAACGGCAATGAATACACTAAGACAAAAATAGGATTCAATGCCCGAATAAGATTAGCATCGCGAAATGAAATCAACTTCAGGCCGCGATAAAAGAGTAGCAGTCCCAAAAAGCCAGAACAAAAAGCTGAAATGGCGACAGCACCCATGCCAAGATTCGGCGCAAGGGATAATTGGCCACTTCCGAGTAAAAAACCGCCCAGAATGACGACGGCGGTGCCTTGGTTATATAAGAGTAGTATCTTCTCGTCTATGTTGATAAGAGCTTTTTTGGCTAAGGTGTTGGTCAGGGCAAAGCTAAACGTGTAGCCGAGCGCACAGACCAGCCCTAGTATGTTATTAACATCGCCGGAAAAGTCAGATACCAAAGCTGTGCCAATCATACATAAGACGATCGGAACAATCTCTTTTCGATCAAATCGTTCACGTAGCAGAAGCACTGAAAGCAATATCGCAAAGACAATGTAAAACCTGCCGACCAACCCGACGCTGACCGGATCAAGGAAGAAAAGACTCATATATTGCAAAAATATGCCTAAACAATTCGTCAAACCCAACGTCCAAATAATCGGCTGCTTAATCCAAACTAATTTTGTTTTGGTAAAGGCGATCGTACCCAAAGTCAGGATAAATGACACTAGCGCATTGTAGAAACTTGCGGCTAATGGCGAGAGCGTGATCATCGAGAACTTGTTCATGACCGGTGTCACAGCCATCACGGCTACCGATAAAATATTCAGCAGAAACCCGTATTGGCGGCTACTCATCCGGCCACCCGATATGTTGAAAAATCTGGGCGTAAATATCATCATGAAAAGATCGCTCAGCATCCGGGACAGGCTTAAACCATACTTGCCGATCATCAATCTCAGAAGACGCAGGAATAGCTTGCAAACGTTCAACTTTAGCACTAACAACCGCTGTCGTGTGCCAAGTGGGTAAAACATAGTAGCCCAACGGCACAATCGCACTGGCTTGAACAACAGCACCTGATTCTTCATACGATTCGCGGACAGCTGCTTGCACTATCGTCTCGCCCGGTTCTAACTTGCCACCAGTCAACTCCCAATGGCGTTTTGAGTTATGAACCCAGATAATACCGGCGTTAAAGAATTGAATGATTAGAACTGAATCAACTTTTATATGAGTGAGACCAAAATGAACCTTTACCACAGGATACCCCCCTTTGCTTATCTCGCATTTCAAACATCCTCTAGAAGTAGATAAAACGATGATGCGTCATCTCTAGCTTAGAAGCCTCACTCACGTATGAGGTGATGAGACTAGTCCATCAAGAGAGCTTTGATTGTATAACGCCTGCCAGTGCTACGTCAACTATTATTACCATAAATATATTCATACCTCCGATAGGAAAATAAAAAGCCGTGATGAACCTTTTTCATATAAAAGATTCATCACGGTTATTTAAATTAGATGAAGGTATTGATTTTAAAACAAATCACTCCCGCGTCAAGTCACTGCCCTTAACCCAGCCATGCCCATTCACATAGAAAAAGGTCTGTGCAGCAGCGCCTTGCATCTTAGCTTTCACTTTAATTTTGCGGGTAACGCGATAGTCCTTGTGGTTAGCCAGTGTCCCGACCTTTTCAAAGCTGGCCGTTGGTGCATCGGCGGCGAAAGTTCCTTTATAGGCAGCAGCGGTTGATTTTGTTCGATAGGTTCGAGTTTTGTCGAAGATGACTAACCCGTCGCCTTTGATCGTGTAGGTCACACTGTGTTGATCCATATTCGCCTGCGTCATATCAGCCGCAATCGTACTGCTGGCGGCAAAGAGTGACAGACCCACCAGTGCGATGACAAAACGATGCTTTTTCATTTGACAACTGCTCCTTTGTTTTTTAACTATTATAGTTATTTAATCTGGATGGTCAATCTTTGCGTACCGACCTTAAGCTTCTCGCAAGAAATCCGGGTGTTATTTTTGAACAATCTCAAAGCAACAAAAAAGCCGTCATCGTCGCTGTTCAGAACCTCCTGAACAATGATGATACCGGTTTTTTTACCGAACGATTTACTTAGGTTGAATGAGTCCCATGGCATCCATCGTTTCAGCAATCTGCATGGAATTCCAAGCAGCGCCTTTCAATAGATTGTCGGAAACATTCCACATATGGAAGAATCGTGGGTTTTCGGCATCTGGCCGAATGCGGCCAACGAAAACATCTTTGCTGCCAACGGCGTTCATCGCTTGCGGATACACTTGTTTGCTTGGGTCGTCTTGAACAACGACACCAGGGGCATGCGCCAATGCCTCGCGAATATCATCGGCAGTTGCCTTGTCGTCTTCGACTTCGAAGTACACTTCTTCAGAGTGGGCAATTGGCACCGGAATTCGAACACAGGTTGCGGTTACTTTGATGGTATCGCTGTTCATATCCCCAGCCATGATCTTCTTGGTTTCGTGGATCATTTTCCATTCTTCATGGCTATAGCCATCCGGTTCGAAAACATCGATTTGCGGCAAGGCATTGAAGGCGATTGGATAATGTTTCTTGTCACCCGCCGTTGGTAAAATCTGCGGGTCAAGCGGTTTGTCGTCCAATGCAGCGCGAGTTTCATCAAGCAATTCATTGACAGCTGATTGCCCAGCGCCAGAAACAGCCTGATAGGTCGAAACGACCACTTGTTTAAGACCAAAGGCTTTTCGAATCGGTTCAAGCGCAGTGACCATTTGAATCGTCGAACAGTTTGGATTTGCAATGATCCCACTGTGTTGCCGCAACGCTTCCGGATTCACTTCTGGGACAACCAGCGGAATTTCTGGTTCCATTCGAAAAGCACTCGTATTATCAACCACGATAGCCCCAGCTTTAACCGCGGCTGGTGCAAATCGCTTGGAAACTGAACCGCCAGCAGAAAATAAGGCAATATCAATGCCCTTGAATGAATCATCGGTCGTCTCATGGACGGTCAGCGTCCCATCACGGTAAGGGACTTGCTTTCCTTCTGAGCGCTTGCTGGCAAGTGCCAAGACAGACGCAATCGGCAGTTTACTTTCTGCCACCATTTTTAACATCCGGGTGCCAACAGCTCCAGTTGCCCCAACAACTGCTACGTGATAACCACTCATGATCTAAACTCCTTCTGTCAATGTGTTTGCTAACTTCCGATGCGGCAGTGCGTCAATAAATCGTTCATACTCAGCCTGTTCGCCAGTCGCGTGAATCTCAGCTTGTTGCCAGTCCCCAGCGAGTAACGCTGTGTCTGGCAAGGTAATCGTCGCCGTGACCGTTGCATTCCCGATCAATTCAATCCAGTAATGCTCGCCGTCATGATGGACAATTGTTTTGACCATTCCTCCTGGATTATACACGGTATTGACCCGATCAAAAGCAGCTTCCTCTGGATGCGTCAAAATAAAAGCCAAGGTCGTTGCTGACATGCCTGTGCCACATGCATTGGTGAACCCGACACCCCGCTCATACGTCCGAGCAAATAAGGTATCCTTATCTAAGATTTCGGCAAAAGTCACGTTGACCCCTTCCGGAAAATAAGGATTTTTGGCATTCAGCATCTTGCCAATCCGTTCGAGATCGGACCCAGCTAATACCTCAGGCGAGACGAAAGCAATTAAGTGCGGGTTGGGCACAGCAATGGCGGTGAATTTCAAGCTCGGATGAATCGCTGGCAAAACAGTATCCACAATTCGGTCAACGCCAAGATTGGCAAACGGCAAGTCCTGAGGCGCAAAACTAACCGGCGAAATTTCCACTGAATAGGCCGGTACGCCTTCTGCCAGTTGCGGCTGACGAGCAACGGCAAGATCAGCAAAATCCGTGTGCACCTTGAACGTCGCTTGCCCAGTTTTTTCACTCAGATAACGGGCGACCGTGCGTAGACCGTTGCCACACAATTTAGCAAAACTACCATCAGTGTTGACCACCGTCATTTTGCCAGCCGTTCCCGGCGCCGCCGTGACGGCCAAGACCCCGTCCGCACCGCCAAGCAACCCTGTTTCAGCGTTCGTTAGCTGTTGGGTCACGGTTGCTAATTGGGTGTTTGTCAACGGCTGAGTTAACTGCGTTTCATCGAAAAGAAAGAAACTATTTTCGGAACCATGAACCTTTTGCAAAGTCACCATGTTAGTGCACCTCCAAACGTTGATTAATCGGTATAAAAAAAGCATTGTAGATCGTTTTAACAGCGCGATTGGCCGACTCACGTGAGGTTCCCAGCATCAGAGAAATCTGAGAGGCCCCCTCATTAATCATTGAGACATGAACACCGGCGGTTGCGAGCGGTTGTAGAATGGTTTGAATCAATCCGGTTCGTTGCGCCATCCCTTCACCAACGACCATGATGATCGCATAGTCATCAATCCACTTCAGCACATCTGGATGAACCGCCGCTTGAATCTCGGCACAAATTGTCTTGCGTTTGGCCTCAGTTAGCTGGCGATCATCTAAAATAATGGTGAGATCATCAATTCCGCTGGGCATGTGCTCATAACTAATGCCATTGTGGGCTAACACCTGAAGGATCTTCAGAGTGAAGCCAACTTCCTTATTCAACAGATATCGATGCAGGTAGATCGCCCCAAAATGTTGGGAACTTACAATCCCGGTAATGGCATGCTTCGGGACAAAATGCTGTTCTGGGACGATCATTGTCCCTGGAGCAGCAGGATGATTGGTATTTTTAAGATTAATCGGTACCTGCCCAGCAATCGCTGGCAGAATCGCTTCATCATGAAAAACACCAAAGCCGCCATAAGACAGCTCTCGCATTTCCCGATAGGTCATTTCACGAATCATTTGCGGATTCGCCACCACCCGTGGGTCAGCAGCCGCTACGCCATCGACATCGGTAAAGTTTTCATATAAGTCGGCATGAAAACCGTTAGCCAAAATCGCTCCCGTGATATCGGAGCCACCACGAGAAAAGGTGGCAATATCGTCATCGCTGGTATAGCCATAAAATCCCGGTACAACCAAAACCCCGATTGGTCGTCGAAATGTAGCGAGGTTGCGATAGGTTTCACGTGAAACTTCGGCATCATTGGGATGATCTGTGACCACAATTCCTAACGACTTCGGTTCGCCATAGGTAGCTTCAATCCCCTCATGATTCAACACCGCGGTCATTAAAAACGCGTTCAACTTTTCACCGCGCGCCTTAAAGCCTGCCATTAAATAATCATTGTTCTTGAAAGTCAACTTTGGTAACTGGTCTAGCTCTTCTTCAATCGCGGCCATGATCGATGCTTCGAGCTCAAAATCATCGGCGATTGCCTGATATCGAGCAACGATTTCTGCAACAATGGCAGCCACAGCTTCATGCCGCATCACTGCCTGTGCATACTGAATCAATAAATCGGTCACCTTGGTGTCTCCCGGGTGCCGTTTACCTGGCGCACTCGTCACGATCACCTGCCGAGCTGGGTTAGCCTTCATGATCGCCACGACCTTGGCGAATTGTGAACCATTTGCTAGCGATGAACCGCCAAATTTTACGACACGCACGATAAACTGCCTCCTAGACGTCACGACAAATGAGAACTTTGTCATTTTATCCTGTACTTTAACAGACTCTCCCAGAAACACAAGCCCCAGCATGTCGCTAACATGACACGTTTTCGGGTTACTGCATAGAGACAATGTTTTTAAATTTGTTTTTAATGACCTGAGTTCACAGTCACCAGTCTCTGTCACCGCAGGGCCAGCTCGGACTATCAGACAAATGCCAACTATAGGAGAACTAAAAGCCTCAAAGACAGACCTATCTCACTTAAAGCGCGCGAACAGGCCCAGAAGCCTGCACATAAGGACCTCAAGCATCACTGGCCAAGACCCAGCCATTGAGGCTTGAGGCCGCTTATGCTCCGGTTTCTAAGCGGGCCTGTTCGCGCTCTCTCATTATTTATTTGACGTCCACGTCTTTTTATTATAGGCTGGTGACAAACAGATAGAGGTTGCAACCAACATGAGTAGCTTGATCGAGCGGGATCCTTCGTGATGACATCAAGCCAAAGGGGCGGTTGCCGAAATGGGCGCGCCGGGATCGGCAAGCCTGTTGGGCCAGGATTGAACAAATCCTGTACTGTCGCTTAGAAACCTAAGCGGGGCGCTATCATTCAAGTAGATTGCAAGTTGGGATCTTTTTGTTTGACGCGTGGCCAAACAAAAGGATCCCTTTTCGTTTGCCATCGCCCTGCCAAATTCGGGAGGATGAACTTATGGATTTTGCCACAAATCATGAAGGCCAGTTAACCATCGGCGGGGTCGCTGCCAGCCAGTTGGCCCGAACATTTCAAACCCCACTTTATGTGTACGATGTTGGCGCCATTCGCCAGCAAATTCGCGCATTTAAACGTGTTTTTGAAGAAGCAGATGTGTCATATGCCGTCAGTTATGCCTCCAAAGCCTTCGCGACCATTGCGATGTACGAAGTCGCCAAGTCAGAAGGCGCGCACGTTGACGTAGTGTCCGGCGGTGAACTTTACACCGCTCAGGCAGCCGATTTTCCAATGGCGGCGGTCAGTTTTCATGGCAACAACAAAAGCAAAGCTGAACTGACACAAGCATTGGATGCCGGGGTTGGCACCATCATTGTGGACAATTTTCACGAACTGGATCTCCTTGATGATCTTTTAGGTGCCACCGTTGGTCAACAGGACGTTTTAATCCGTGTCGCCCCTGGTATCAGCGCGCACACGCATGCCTATGACCAGACAGGCCAAACCGACAGTAAATTCGGTTTCGATCTCGCTAGTGGTCAAGCAGATGAAGCCGCCAAGCGCATTTTAGCCGACGATCATCTCAACCTGCTTGGCATCCACGCCCACATTGGCTCCCAGATCTTTGAAGTAGCAGGTTTCGAAGCCGTTACCCAAAAGCTGCTGCATGTCCTTAATAACTGGCATCAGCAATTCGGCTTCATCCCCAAAGTCCTGAACGTTGGCGGCGGCTTCGGCATTGCTTATACCAAGCAAGACGATCCGCTGCCACCAGAAGCCTTTGTTAAGGCAATTCTGGCAACCTTGAAATCACAAAGTCAAACGCTTAACTGGCCGTTGCCAGCCATCTGGATTGAACCCGGTCGTTCGATTGTCGGGCCAGCCGGCTATAGTCTCTATACCGTCGGCAGCCGTAAAGATGTCCCGGGATTGCGGCCATACGTTGCCGTTGACGGTGGCATGGGCGACAATATTCGTCCTGCCTTGTATCAAGCAACCTACACGGCCATTTTAGCTGACCAGCCAAATGCTGCGCCAGCTGAACATGTCCACTTGGTCGGCAAGTATTGCGAATCCGGCGATATTTTGATCGATGATGCACCGCTGCCCACAACCACACCAGGCGATGTCGTTGTTGTTTTTGACACTGGCGCATACGGCTACTCAATGGCATCCAACTACAATCGCAATCCGCGACCCGCCGTTGTTTTCGTGGAAAATGGCCAAGCCCAGTTGGTCGTGACCCGCGAAACCGATGCTGATCTCATTAAAAATGACTTACATTACGCCGCACCAACTGAGCAGCCTGCTCCAGCTCAAACCGACGCCACTGCCGCAACCAAATAGGAGGCCGATTATGGCACAGTTAGATACTCAAAAAATTATTTCCACCATCGCTAATAGCAAAAAAACCACCCCAGTTAAGGTTTATCTCAAGGGCAAACTCAGCGAGCTGCATTTCCCCAAAAGCGTTCATGCTTTCATCGGTAAACATACCGGCACCGTGATTGGCGACTGGGCAGAAATTAAACCCATTTTGAAAAAAGCCAAGTTAGATGACTATTTTGTTGAAACCGCCGGCCGCAACACCGGGGTTCCATTGCTGGATATCAAGGCGGCTAATGCGCGCATTGAACCTGGCGCCATTATTCGTGATCAGGTGCTCATTGGCGACAATGCGGTGATCATGATGGGCGCGATTATCAACATTGGTGCAGAAATTGGAGCTGGCACCATGATTGACATGGGAGCGGTCCTTGGTGGCCGGGCAATCGTCGGCAAGCACTGCCATATCGGCGCTGGCACCGTGCTCGCCGGGGTTGTGGAGCCACCTTCAGCTAAGCCCGTCACGATTGGTGATCACGTCATGATCGGCGCCAATGCCGTTGTCCTCGAAGGCACCACAGTCGGTGAAGGCGCGGTCATTGCTGCTGGCGCGGTTGTCATTAACGATGTTCCCGCGCACACCGTGGTCGCTGGTGTTCCTGCGAAAGTCATCAAACAAGTGAATGACCAAACCGAAGCCAAAACCGTCCTACTCGACGAACTCAGAAAGCTGTGACTTATTAATGAAGGAAGCTGACCTCATCACCCTTCGCCGCCAACTCCATCAAATCCCCGAACTAGCCTTGCAGGAAAAAGAAACGCACGCCTTATTGCTAAAAACCATTCAAGGGCTGCCCCAAACATATCTCACCATCCGCACCTTGCCAGACCTGCCAACCGCTTTACTCGTCAAGGTCCAAGGGCGCGATCCGCAGCGTGTGATTGGCCTGTCTCTTATACACATCTGACGCTGCCGAC